>Ga0209382_10000026_pt1 | contig 179892 bp, 178 predicted proteins | sample SoiMetdeltSBSDD5_FD_187599 | JGI IMG/M metagenome (GOLD analysis project Ga0209382, IMG submission 187599) | Bulk soil microbial communities from a Populus tree surrounding site in Tennessee, USA - Soil MetaG P. deltoides SBSDD5 (SPAdes) (version 2) | ecosystem: Environmental > Terrestrial >...
ATCAGGCCGGGACCGCTTTCACCGCCACGTCTTTCCATGGTTGTGCTGCCTTTCGCCAACCTCAGCGGTGATCCCGAGCAAGACTACTTCGTCGATGGTGTGACCGAGAGCCTGACCACGGACTTGTCGCGCATCTCAGGCTCATTCGTGATCGGCCGACACACCGCGTTCTCCTACAAGGGCAAGGCGGTCGATCTTAAGAAGATCGGGCGCGAGTTGAACATCCGCTACGTGCTGGAAGGTTCGGTGCAGCGTGCGGGTAATCGAGTTCGGATTAACGTGCAGTTGATCGACGCCGCAACTGGCAATCACCTGTGGGCCGATCGCTTCGACAAACCCATCGCCGATCTGTTCGATATGCAGGACGAAGTCGTGTCGCGGCTCGCTAACGCACTGAACGCCCAACTGATCGAGGCTGAGGCGCGGCGGGCGGAGCGTTCGCTGCATCCAGATGCGATGGACCTTGTATTCCAGGGCTGGGCTTGGCACAACAAGGGGTTAACCCCCGAATACATGACCCAGGCGCGCGGCTTCTTCGAACGAGCGTTGGCCATCAATCCCCAAAGTGTCGAAGCCCTGGTCGGCATGGCACGCGTCGATCTAGCAATGGGGACTGTCGCGCTCACTGACGACCGGGCCGCGCGCTATGCGGCAGCCGAACCAAATGCGATCAAAGCAGTTTCGCTCGCGCCGGACCATGCTCGCGCCCATTTGATCTTAGGTAACGTCTACGTTTTCACAAACCGCGCTGCCCAAGGGATCGCTGAATGCGAGCAGGCGTTAGCGCTCGATCGCAATTTAGCCCGTGCTCATGGCATTATCGGTATAGGCAAACTTTTTATGGGTCGCGCTGCCGAAACCGAAAGCCATATTCGCGAGGCTTTCCGTCTTTCCCCTCGCGATATCTTTAGCTACATCTGGATGCAAACTGTAGGCTGGTCCAAGATACTGCTCGGGGCGGATGCCGAAGCTGTCGGCTGGCTACAGCGAAGCATTGAGGCCAACCGCAATAACCCGGTTGTGCATTTCCACCTCGCCGGCGCGCTGGCGCTGCTTGGGTCGCTGGACGAGGCAACGGCCGCCGCGCAGGCGGGGCTGGCGCTCAATCCGAACTTCACCATCCGCCGATGGCGCGACACCAAAGCAAGCGACAATCCAGCGTACCTTGCTGCACAGGAGCGGATCTTTGAAGGCTTGCGTTTAGCCGGGGTGCCGGAGGGATGATGTCGGAGATGGGTCACAGCCGGTAAGCCTCGCGCCGAGCATATCTCGTCTGCTCTTGCCCCGGCAGCCGACATGAACACGCATGGCGGCGCTTCTCAGTTGGCAAAAAGCGGTCTAGTGGCGGAGGTGATCTTCGGCGGCCTCAACGCGACGCCTTCGTCGTTCGACACTCCGCTTCATTCGCAGAGCCGCGCCGGACGATGCTGCGTGCATTCGCGCAATCGCGCGTGTCGCCTACGCCAAATATGTGCCGCGCATCGGCCGCATCTCCCGACTCGTGTCGACGGACATGCTCACAGGAATCGAATAGCCCATCAGCCAAGATGGTGCACTTTCTGGAGGCCATATACCGGTGTCGGAATGCCTTCCATTCGCGCCTTGAGCTGGAGCGCAAGAAACTGCGAGTAGTGGCGAGACTGGTGCAGATTACCCCCATGGAACCAGAGTGCCTCCTGCTGTGTCGGCTTCCACATGTTCCGCTGCTCGCCTTCCCATGGGCCCGGGTCTTTGGTGGTATTCGAGCCGAGACCCCAGACCTTTCCTACCTTGTCGGCGACCTCCCTGGAGATCAGGTCCGCCGCCCAGCCGTTCATCGAACCGTAGCCAGTGGCGTAAACGACCAGATCGGCCGGGAGCTCAGTCCCGTCGCTCAAGATGACGGAATGTTCCGTAAGCCTTTTGACGTCAACGCCGCTCTTCAGTTTGATGCTGCCATTGGCGATCAGTTCCGAAGCGCCAACATCGATATAGTATCCGGACCCGCGTCGTAGGTATTTCATGAACAGACCAGAGTCGTCGTCACCATAATCAAGTAGGAAGCCTGCCTCCTCTAGTCGTTTGTAGAAATCGGCATCGCGTTTCCGGATCGCGTTGTAAACCGGGGTCTGGAACTCGGGCAGAATCTTGTAAGGCAGTGAAGCAAAGATCAGGTCAGCTTTGGCCGTCGTCATTCCGGACTGGACCGCCTGTTCGGAGTAAAGCTGGGCCAATCCGAGCTCCCTAAGCGAGTCCGACCTCACAACATGGGTCGTCGAGCGCTGAACCATGGTGACGTCCACTCCGGCTTCCCAAAGCGCGGCACAAATATCGTGGGCGGAATTGTTCGAGCCGATGACGACAGCTTTCTTGTCTTTGTATTTGCCCGGCCCCGGATGCTGCGACGAATGGTGCTGATCGCCCTTGAAAATCTCCATGCCTTCGAATTTCGGCATGTTGGCCTTGCCTGACATTCCCGTCGCAAGTACGAGCTGTTTGGGATTGAGGACGATTTCCTTGCCGTCGCGCTGCACGACGACTGTCCATTCGCAGCTGTCCTCGTCGTAAGACGCCCTCTTGCATTCGGTTGCGCCCCAGTAATTGAGCTCCATCACCTTCGTGTACATTTCGAGCCAGTCGGCGATCTTGTCCTTCGGTGAGAAGACAGGCCAGTTCCGGGGAAAAGGCAGATAGGGCAGATGATCATACCAAACCGGATCATGCAGGCAGAGTGACTTGTAACGCTTGCGCCAGCTGTCGCCAGGCTTTTCGTTTTTTTCGATGATGATCGTCGGCACATTGAGCTGGCGCAGCCGAGCTCCGAGGGCGATGCCGCCCTGACCGCCTCCAACGATGACGCAATAGGGCTGGCGCGAGTAGCCGAGTTCAGCAGCTTCCGCCTCGCGGTCTTCCTTCCACGTCTTGCGATCGCGTTCGACCCCGTGCTTCACCCCCATCGGACGGTCGAAGCCAACCGGCTCTTCGTGGCCCTTGAGTTCGCTCATCGTCGTCAGCAACGTCCAGATCCGGCCGTCCTTCAGGCGGATGTGGCCAAAGCCGCGGGCGACCTCGGTTTCGAATTGTATCCAGCTCTCCGTAATCCCGTTCGTTTCAGAAGCGTCCTCGCCGTCCGCAATTTTCAAGCTCGACGGCTTTACATCGGCAAGCCGCGCCTCGAGCATGTCGCGAACCTGTTCCCTGCCCTCCATTGTCTTGATATTCCAGGTGAAGGTCACGAGGTCGCGCCAGTAACAGTCGGCCTGAAAGAGGTCGGCGGCGCGTTCCACCTCGCCCGCGGATAGCGCCTTGTCGAGGGCGTTGAGCACATTAGACACTCTTCCGTTGGGGGCTTTGTCGAGCATGATGGTGTCCTCCCTTGTGCCGAATGGCGGAAACCTGCCTTTTTCCTTCTTTACGGCCCACTGAAGCCGAGACACCGACGAAAGCGACGCGCTGACGCGGTTTCATTCGGTGGTCCAGCGCTCAAATTGTAGCACCTTGCGGCGACGAGGCGAGCGATAAAGAACCCAAGGGCTGGACTGGCGGGCCAGGGCCGATGTCCGAGTGAGACGGTTTATCGCAGGCTTCCGAAGAAGCGAGCGTGCAAAGCTTAGCGTTCGCAGAATGCACGACTCTGACTTGGTCAGAGCATAGGCGCGCCGGGCCCCGGATCGTTGCTGGAATCAGTGCTCTGATGGATGCGTGTCTTGCGAGGAACACGGCACGAAGAACTCATCGACGGTCAGCCCGCTGGGGCTGACCGATCTCGGTTGTCGGCGCGGAGCTTCCGCGCCGAGCGGTGGGTCATCACGGTGCCGGAGGTGAAGAACCAGCCCTATTACTCCAACTCGTCGACTGGTAGCTTCAACTTCGCGGAATGGAAGGCCTCACCGATGGAACGCATCGATTCTTGACGGAGGGGAGCATGAGAAGCCGATGCATCCGCCTGTGCAGCCTCTCGCTCTCCATGGTCCTCGTCGTCGCCTCCATGCAGGCGGTTTGGGCGCAAGAGCCGATCAAGCTCGGGGTGGTTGGCCCGCATTCCGGCCCGGCCCTCGGCGGCCAGAGCACGCTCACGGGCGCCCAGGTCGCCGCTGAGGAGATCAACACCGCGGGCGGGCTTCTCGGCGGCCGCAAGATCGAAATCGTGGCCGCTGACAGTCGCGGCATCCCCGCCGAGTCGGCCCGCGCGTTTCGTGAGCTCGTCACCCGGGATAAGGTGGTGGCTGTCGTCTGCTGCTGGTTCAGCGCCTCCACGATCGCCACGCTGCCCGCCATCGAGGAGCTGAAGATCCCGACCATCACCGGCGTCGCCTACCTGCCCGACGCAAAGCAGACGAAGCTCACGTACCTCTTCAAGTTCGCTGCGACTCCACGTCTGGAGTCGCGCTTCGCCGACTACTGGGTCAAGACCCTGAACGTCAAGAAGGTGGCCTTCCTCGCCCGTGACGACGAATGGGGCCGCGCCACGGCCAACGCGCTCCAGGCCCGGCTGCGGGAGTTGGGCGGGACGGTGCTGAGCTTGGACTTCCACGCACCGGACGAGCGGAACTTCCACTCCCATTTGACCAAGATCAAGGCCCTTAGCCCCGAGGGCGTCTGCATCGTCGACATTTCGGCCGACGCCGCCAACCAGGTCAAGCAGATTGCGGAGCTGGGCATCAAGACGACTGTCCTGGGCACCGGCGGCTTCAACACCAACGCCTTCATCACGCTCGCCGGCAAGGCCGCGGAGGGCATCCCCCTGGTGATACGTTACAGCGCCACGCTGGACACCCCGCGCAACAAGCAATTCGTGGCCGCCTTCAAGGCCCGCCAGGGCGATGAGGAGCCGGACCAGTTTGCCCAGGCGGGGTACGACAGCATCTATCTCCACGCCGACGCCATCACGCGAGCGGGCTCCACCGATCCGGCCAAGGTCCGCGACGCACTCGCCAGAAGCGACTACGTCGGCGTGGCGGGGAATCCCATCCGCTTCGACGCGCGGAATCAGGCGACGCCCAAGCTCTACGTCGCGGTGATCAAGGCCGGCCGGCGCGTGATCGTGGAGAGCATCGACACGACCGGCGTCCCGTACTAGCCGTTCGCCCCGGCATAATCCTCGGGAAGCTTCAATTGCGCCGGAATCGAGAAGCTCTCGTTCTCCTGCTCCTTCGACGCCGAGCAGCGGGTGTGGTCTGCGGGTCTAACCCCCAAGTGCGTCGCGCCGAAAAGCACAAGTACCATCCATACTGGGAGAGGTCATACGAGCCCTAGCCGGGATAGTCAGCCGGAAACACCTGCTGCCGAGGCGCGGGCACGGGCTTTGTCCCGGCGAAGGCTGGATGCAGGTGCCAAGGCAGCGCTTTTGCATCCGTCAGCGCGCCCAGCCGGTCCAAAACCGCGACGCTGTCGGACGCGAGCGAGCGCTCTATCGCGTCGAAGTCGGGGAAATGCCCGAAGGCCTGAGACCAGATCGCCCGCCCGGCCAGATATCCGGCGGCCCCGGCGCGGTAGGCATAGTTGAGGGAACGCTCAAAATCCTCCGCCGCGGCGCCCGCCGACAGCATGACCCACGGACGCGGAAGCATCGCGGCCATCTTGTCATAGCTCGCTTGCAGCGCGGCAGCCTGCTTTCCATCGGGATCTGGCACCTGGTGAACCGGCCCGGGAGGCTCCAGCTTGAAGATGTCGACGCCGTACTTTGCATCGCAGAAGGGGCGGATCGAATCCAAAACCAACTGCTCGCGGCGCGGCTCGAGCGACGCGGCGTTCTCTCCGGCCAGCGGATAAATGAGAACTTCAAGCAACATGACGGTGTCGTGCCGACGGCAGGCATCGCCCGCGGCCTGCACGAACGCCTCCTGATGGGCGCGAATCTCGGGCGCGGCGTCGGCGCGATACCAAACCAGAACTTTCACCGCATCCGCTCCGATCCGCCGCGACTTCGCCACCGACCAATCCGGGATCGGGATCGTCTTTCGTCCTTGCGGGGTATTCTCCGTGACGGAGTGCTCGTACGACAGCGCAAGCCCGATGTTGGGCGGTATTTCTCCGACCGTTGGGAGGTAGCCGTAGATCGGGTCAGTCAGTATGGCTGACGCCTTCGGCGCGAGGTGACGCGCAAGCAACCGCTTCACGGCCGTCACGTCCTCGAAGGGCGGCTCCTTGGTGCCCCGCTTCTGCGCAATCGGCTCGAACAGCGGCGTGCGTTGATCGATCGCCACCATCTTCCAATGGCCCGCTCCATCGGCGAGGCGCCTCAGCCCCCAAAGCTTGCCGGGCGAAATCTTCATGCGTCATTCTCCTGCAGTAGCATGCGCTCGACTAATCCGCGGTCGGGCATCCCGTCCCATCCCATGCCGCGTTCCGCCTTGGCGGCGGCGGCGGCGGAAGCAAAACGTGCGGCAACGAGCGGCGGCATCGCCTCGGCGAGCCCGAGCGCGTAGGCGCCGTGAAAGACGTCGCCGCAGCCGGTTGTGTCGCGTACGCTGACCGGAAAGCTGGCGACCGCCGTGACCCTGCCGTCGATCCACCACAGGCTGCCCAAGTCGCCGCGGGTAACGGCGACCACGCCATCCAGCCGTTGCGCCGCCCGCTGCAAACGCCGTTCGATGTCGCCGGCGCCAACAAAGTCCGCCAGCCCCTCGTCCGAGAACACGACGTGGTCGGCGAGCGTCACGAGGCGCTGCAAGCTTTCTGCATTTCCCCCATCGGCATCGAGCACCGTCGCAACGCCCGCGGCGCGCGCGCGTCGCAACGCAACCTCGGAACCCTCGGGCCATCGGCTATCGGCGAGCAGCACCGAGGTTCCGACGAGGTCCTGCGTCGGCAGCAGCGTCGCGTCCGCGGGAAGGCCCTTGCGATCAACCAGGATGCTGCGTTCGCCCGAACGCTCCACGATCACCGCCGCCCGAACCGTGCGTCCGCCGGGGACGATCGCCAGCCCGGAAAGGTCGACGCCGTACCGCGCCAGCGCGGTGCGCAGATACGCGCCCGCGCTGTCGTCGCCGACTCGGCCCCACCAGCAGGCGCTGCCGCCAAGGCGCGCGATCGCCAGCGCTGCGGTGGCGGCAGGGCCGCCCCCGCTCTCGCGGAAACCGAGCGCCGTCGTCTTCACGCCCGCACGCGGAAGGGCTTCCACCTCATAGACCTGGTCGAGCACGCCGTTGCCGACGCAGACGATGCGTCCGCTCATGCCGGCACCAGTTGCGGCTTCAGCCGCTCTCCGCGCGCAAAAGCCTCGAACAGGGCTTCGAGCCCGTCCAAACCCGCCTGATCGTCGACAAGGCGCTCGTATTTGTCGCGGTCGGCACGCAGCAGCTGGATATTCGCCTGGTAGTCGCCGATCGGAAAATAGAACGAACGCACCAGGAAGAAGTCCTTCAAGCGGATAGAGCGGGTTTCCTCAATCGACCATGCATCCGACTCGCCGAGCTGGATGATGGCGCCTTCGGGCGCAACCGCCTCCAGCGAGAGTTGGCGTGCCGGGTCTTTCCCGGTCGCCTCGACGACGAGGCGGTAGCGGCCGCGCGAGGCTGTGGCGGGCGCGGCTCGCCGCGCCCCCAGAGATTCGGCAACGCGAGCGCGATACGCGGTCGGATCGATGACGTCGACGGGGCCGAACCCCATGCGCTGGAGCACGATGACCGCACCGAGGCCGATCGGCCCCGCGCCGAGCACAAGCGCGTTGCCATGCGTTACGACACGCTGTGCAAGCCGGACGCCGTGCGCCGTCGTGCCGATCGTATCGAGCAGCAGCGGGGCGAGCTTGTCCGGAATATCGTCAGGCACGGACAGAAGGCAGCGGTCAGGCGCCGCCAGTTTTTCGGCGTAGCCGCCCGGCCGCTGCCAGCCGATCAGTTGGCGGCCCCCGCCGCCGGTGCACAGGTGCGTGCGGCCGGCCGCGCAGTCGTCGCACCGGTCACAGAAGATCGGGATGTAGACGACGACGCGCTCGCCATGGCGAGCGTGGCCCGGCTGGTCGATCCTGCCGGCGATTTCGTGCCCCGATGTCATCGGCCAACCGTGCCGCCACGGTCGCAGGTCGCTACCGCACAGCGCGCAGGCGGATACCCGCACCACTGCCTCATCCCGGGCCGGCGAAGGATCATCGACCGGCTCGATCGTGATCCGGCCCTGGCCATGAAATTTCGCTGCCCTCATCCCTTGACGGCTCCCGCCGAAAGGCCGCCGACCAGCCGGCGCTGGATCAGCAGCGTGAGAACAAGCGGCGGCAGCGCGATGATGACCGCAGCGGCCATCAGCGCTCCCCAATTGGTCACGCCCTCGCCGATGAAGTTGAAACTCGCCACGATCGCGGTCTTGGTCTCGACACCGGAGAGCACCAAGGCGAACAGGAAGTAGTTCCAGGAGAAGACGAAGCTCAGGATGGAGGCGACGACGACCCCCGGCATCGCGACCGGGAGGACGACCATCAGCAAAGTCTGGTCCTGGCGGGCGCCGTCGATTTGCGCGCTCTCGATGAGCTCGCGCGGGAACGCATCGAAATAGGGCAGCAGCACCCAGATCACGATCGGCAGCGTGATCACCGCGTGCGTCAAGATCAGGACCGGATAGCCGCCGACGAGCCCGACTTTGCTGAACATCAGCAGCCATGGCAGCAGAAAGAGCGTGCCGGGCGCCATGCGGGCGAACAGCGTGGCGGTCGCCGGCCACGACATGCGATGCCACGCGATCGCGAACGCCGCCGGAATGCCGAGCAGCAGGCCGAGCGCGGTCGAGCCGCCGGCGACGATCAGGCTGTTGATCGTGTTGTTGAGAAAGTCGTTGCGCGAGAACAGCTCGACGAAATTCTCCAATGTCGGCGTGAACAGCAGGCGCGGTGGAATGGCTGCGACCTCGGTTCGCGGCTTGAACGCCGACAGGAAGGTCCAGGCGATCGGCAGCGCGAGCGCGAACAGCACGATCGTGAGCCAGACGGTATCGACCGTCCGGGTGAGGCTTCGCGTCACCATGCGACCGCCTTTCGCAAGCGCGCGAATAGAAGCACGGTGCCGAATACGATCGCCGACAGGGTGACCATGATGGCGCTGGCATAGCCGAGCTCGAAGAACTCGAATCCGCGTCGGTATGCCAAGATGTTGAGCGTCGTGCTGGCGGTGCCCGGCCCGCCCTGTGTCGTCAAATAGATGATGTCGAAGAATCGCAGGACATCGACGCTGCGCAGCACCGCCGCCGTGATCAGCGTCGGGGCGAGCAGCGGCAGCGTAACAAAGCGCAGCCGCGTCCACCCGCTCGCCCCGTCCATTTCGGCGGCCTCGAACACGTCGTGCGGAAGCGAGAGGTATCCGCCCATCACGATGAGCGCGACAAAGGGCGTCCATTGCCAGGTGTCGAGCCCCGCGATGGTCAGCATCACGGTGTTGGGATCGGAGAGCCACAGTGCCGGCGGCAGCCCGACCTTGGCCAACAGCCAGTTGGCGACGCCGAAGCTCGGGTCGAGAATGACGATCGCCATCATGCCGACGACGACCGGCGGCAGCATGAACGGCGAAACCATGACGGTTCGAACCAGGCCGCGCGCGCTTTGGAAGCGCGCCAGCAACAGGCCGAGCCACGTTCCCAGAACGAGCTGCAGCGAAAGCGAAACCACGTAGAGAAGCAGCGTCAGGCGAAGGCCGTTCCAAAACTCCTCGTCGGCGAACATCCGCCGAAAATTACCGAAGCCGATGAAGCGCGGCTCGGAACCGAGCTGCACGTCGCTGAGCGACAGCCAGATCGCGTACCCGAAAGGAAACGCGATCATGCTCCCGGCGAAGATCAATGCCGGGGCTGCCATCCAGCGGAAGCTATTGGAGATGCGAGAACGGGCCATGGCTGCCTGACGGGGCCGCCGGCCCCGCCAGCCTCGTTCGCGGCTGACCCCTATTGCAGCTTTGCGAGCTCTGCGTCGGCGGCACGTGCCGCGTCGATCGGGGTTGCCCGACCCTGCACGATCGCCTGCATGGCGCCGCCGATGATGTCGCGGGCTTCGGGAACCCGGTCGGTGGGCGACTGGTAGACGCCCGTACCGGTGCGACCGATCTCGATCAGCGCGTCGGCCCAAGCGCGCCGGATCGGAACTTCCTTGGCCCAGGCGTTGAATTCCTCGCCCTCGAACACGCTGGCGCGCGGCGGTGCAACACCCGCCTGCACGAGCTTGGCCTGCACTTCGCGGCTGGTTGCCCACTGCAGAAACAGCCACGCGGCTTGTTGCCGGCGCGAATTCGCCGAGATCGCCAGCGTCCAGCCGATCGCGACCGGCTTGGAGATCTTGGTGTCGCGGCCCGGCGGCAGCACCTTGACGCCCAGGTCCTGCGCGCGGTTCGGGAAGCGCACGATATTGGCGAACTCGTTGCTGCTTTCGTGCGTCATCGCCACGCGGCCCTGTCCGAGCAGCTCGATCACCTGCGTGAAGGTGTGGTTGAGCGCGCCGGGCGGACCGAAATCCTTCAGCAGGTTCGAGTACATTTCGAGCCCCCGCACGCTGTTGGGCTGCGACAGGCCGGGCTTGCCGTCGGGCATGGCGAACGAGCCGCCAAGGTTGTAGATGAAGGCGGCGAGCGCGTACGGCGTCACGCCGCGGATGCCGCGGGCCGCCCACGCGCCCTGACTGGAATCGCAGGTCTTGATCGCCGCGGCCGCCGCCGGGATGTCCTCGAGCGCGTTCGGCTCGGCGATCTTGCAGCGCTCGAAGATGTCCTTGCGCCAGTAGAACAACGGCCCTTCCTGGTTGATCGGCAGGGCAACGACCTGCTGTCCGAAGGTGCTGGCCTGCCGGATCGAGGCGCCGAAATCCTCATAGTTGAAATCGGGCGTCGTCAGCGCCTTGTCGGCCATCATCGGGGCTAGGTCGGCATACCAGCCGGCGCGGTGGAACACCGCGCCTTCGCGGCTGGTCAGCGTCATGAAGACGTCCATGTCGGCCGATCGGCCCTGCATGAGGGTCGTCAGGCGTGCGCGGAACTGCTCCTCGTTGAAGATCTCGATGCGGGCACGGATGCCGGTCTTGGCGGTGAATTCGGCCACCATGTCGCGCATCGCCTGCGACCATGGATGGTTGTTGAACATGAGATTGACGGTCTGGCCGTCTTGAGCGCGCCAGTTGAAGCCCTGCGATGCCGCCGGAGCGGAGCACGCGAGCGCGGCGGCGAACAGGGCGCCACCCACCGGACCGAGCCGTCGCATAGTCATTCTCTCCCTGGTTCTTCGATCTTGGTTAGGACGCAACATAGCCGCCGTCGACCGGAATGGTCACGCCGTTGATCAGACGTGCGGCGGGCGAGGCCAGAAAGACCGCCGTACCGGCAAGCTCTTCCGGCTCCGACCAGCGCTTGGTCGGCAGGCGCGCCATCACCTTGCTGTTGAATGCCGCTTCCTCACGGCCGCGGCGGCTGATCTCGGTGTTGATCCACCCTGGCGCGATCGCGTTCACGCGGATGCCGTCCTCCGCATAGGCGACGGCGAGGGAGCGCGTCAGTCCCACAACGCCGGTCTTGGCCGCCGCATATCCAGGGATCATGGCCGCTCCGAAATAGGAGTACATCGACCCGATGTTGATGAGGCAGCCTTTGGTTTGCGCAAGGTGCGGCCGGAACGCGGTCGCGAGCCGCAGATTGCCGACCAGATGAATGTCGACGATGTCGCGAAAGACGTCGGGCTTGTGCTCTTCGTGACGAACCAGGCGGCCGGCGCAGTGGATCAGCACGTGCAACGTCGCGATCTTCTTGGCCAGCGCCTCGACCTCGGCGTCGTCGCGCACATCGAGCGGCTCGAACGTGAAACCCTCGTCGCGCAGCGGGGGCCGGATGTCGCAGATCGTGACGGCGGCGTCGCCGTCGCGAAATGCGCGCGCAAAGGCCATTCCGATCCCGCCCGCGCCGCCACTGATCAGGACGTGTTGGCCGGCAACGGAGAAATCCGGCGCGCTCATCGCCGCCCCGTTTCGGTAAGAGGCAGCGCATGGCGCCTCGGCGCGCCGTCCCTGCAGCGCATGGGGCTTCCTCCCGGCTCGGCCGCAAGCACGGCCTTCTTTCGTTATCGATCACCAATAGGCACAGAATGTTCTATTTCGCAACCAGTATTTTCGCTTTCGCTCATACGGGCGGGCGCGTATGATCGCCGTCCCACGGGTCGCGCCGCCTCCGCCCATGCCGATGGAATCGCGCCAAGATCGCATCCTGGAAATCCTGTTGCGCCGCGGCTATGCGGGCATCGACGAGCTCGTGGCGGACTTTGACGTCACGCCGCAGACGATCCGGCGCGACCTGCAGGATCTTGCCGGCCGCGGCCTCTTGCGCCGCCACCATGGCGGCGCAAGCGTCATGTCGAGCACGGCCAACACCGAGTACGCGCGCCGGCATATCGATAATGCGGCCGAGAAGGCGCGCATCGCGGCAACCGCGGCGGGCCTGCTCGCCCCCGGCTCCTCGATCTTCATGACTCCCGGAACGACCGTGGACGCGGTCGCGACCGCGATTGCGGACTCCAAGCTGAGCGGGCTGCGCGTCATCACCAACAGCACGGCCGCGGCGCAAATCCTCGGCCGTAATCCGCAGATCGCGATCCATGTTTCCGGCGGAATCTGGCAAGCGAACAATCATGCGCTTTCGGGTCCGGCGGCCGTCGAGTTTGTCAGCCGCTATCGCTGCGACGTCCTGCTCACAAGCATCGGCGCCGTCGACGCCGATGGGTGGTTGCTCGAGTTCCGCGACGAGGAGGTCGTGGTCGCCAAAGCCATGCTGGCGAACGCGCGACGGCGGATCCTGCTGGCGGACCACTCGAAGTTCACGCGCGTTGCAACCTGCAAGCTGGCGCAGCTCGCCGACATGACGACGATCATCACGGACCGGCCGCCGGCGAGCGCCATGCGAAGCAAGATCAAGAACAGCAAGTGTGAGCTCATTATCGCGAGCGAAGGCTGAATCAAAGCGTAGGCGGGCGTTCCGCGCCCTCTCCCAACTGTGGTGATTCCGTCCGGAGCGGACCAATGCCCGCGCGAAAACGGCTTGTTCTTTTTTCTTCACTCCCGCACGATCGCACCATATCTGCGAGCAATGGTGGCATCGTGGATTCGTGCGCGTAATCGACGCCGCTTAGGCGATCGTCTCCAGCCCTTTGTGCTTGACCAGCGAGAGGAGCTTGAGCGACGGGCCGGACGGCTTCTTCTCGCCGCGCTCCCATTGCGAGACCAGCGTCACCGGCACGTTCAGGTACTTGCTGAAAACCTCCTGGCTCACGCCGGCATTCTTGCGGATTCGCTGAATCTCGCGCGCGCTCAGGTTTTCGACCAGCGTCAGACACATGACATCGAACTCGCGCATCGTCGTCTTGTCGATCGCGCCAATCCGATGCAGCCCTTCGGCCGTCCTGTGGACCGTCTCAGCGATCCGGCTCCGGTATCCCTTCGCCATCACACATCACCTCTCTCAACTCGCCTTCTCCGCACCAGGCCTCCAGCGCCGCCATCGTGGCACCGAGATAGACCGCCGCGAGCTTCTTCAACGCGGCCAGATCGTCAGGCCCGATGTTGTCGCGTTCGTTCTTGGCGAACCCGTACAAGAACACGGCGCGGCCCAGCCGCCGATAGGCAACCACCGTGCGGTTCCGCCGGAGCGTCCCTGCCCCAGCCGTGCCACGCGCTGCTTGATCAAGCCGCCGCCCAGGTTGGCATCGATCAGGCCGCTTTCGGCCCGCTCGACAGCCTCGCAGAGCCTATCGTCGATCATGCGCTCGGCCCGAGCGAAGCGGCCGAATTGTCCAGTCACAAAAACCCGCACAGGTCTCTGCCCCAAACACTCAGTGTTATATAACACCTGGTGTTAGAACGCACGGAAAAGCCCCAAGCGCTGCCCCCAAGCTCCTGGTACAGCGTGATTCTCCTCGACCCGCAATCGGGCGTTCCGGGGGCGCGAACACCCGGTCAGACGTTCGAATCCTTATCGAGCGCGTTCATCGCCTGTACGCGGTCGAAATCACACGGGGCGCGAACCGCGTCGGCGCGGCCGGCCGGTCGCAACCGGTTGGCGTCGGACGGTGTCGACGCACCGCGGTCTGTTCTTCGCCGCTCACGATCGCAACACATTGTCGCCGATGCTGTCCACGCCTATGCTCGCTCACCATTGACCGTTGAGGAAGGTGGCCGGTGGAAACCCTCAAACGCCGAGACCGGCGCGATTGGTGCGCGCTGGCGCTCGCGAGCCTCTGCCTGCTCGCATCCACGCCCGCGCCGGCGCACGCCGGCGACGCGCAGCGCGGCGAGCCGATGTACCAGCGCTACTGCTCGGGCTGTCACGGCGCCGACGGGCGCGGCGGCGGCAAGAACTTCATGCCGCACGTCGGCGCGCTCACCCGCAAAGGCTACACCGAGCTGCTCGAGGACAGCTACCTTGCGGCGATCGTTTCCGAGGGCGGCGTCGCCTACGGCAAGAGTGCCTACATGCCGGCGTTCGGGACCACGCTGTCGCGCCAGGACATCGCCGACGTCGTCGCCTACGTCCGGACCTTTCCCTTGTACTAGCCCAGACGGTGTGATCTGCTTTCCCGCGTCCTCGCGCGCCCTCGTCGCGCGAGACGGGCGGGTCGTCCCAACAAGAACGAACCTCAAGCCAAGCAAGGCCCCGCCACGCCACCAAGACGACGACGGCAGAGGGGAGTCTCAGGCACCACAACATCCAAGGAGGAAAGCTGTGAGATCCTTGCATCGCATCGTAATGGCCGCTCTCGCTGCCACTGCGGCCATGGTTTGGGTGCATTCGGCGGCAGCCCAGGGCGGAGCCAACGGCCAGTGGATCAAGCGGACGCCCGTAAAACCCGATCCCAGCAAGGTCGTTGTTCCGCAGGGCTACAAGGTCGGCGTCTTCAAGGCCGGATTGGACACCCCGGCGTCCGCGACCGTCGACAAGGACGGCAATCTCTGGGTCACGATCTCCGGCGTTCTCCTCGGCAGTCCGGAAGCGGACCAGTTCGAGCCGCCGCACGTGAAGATCTTCGACAAGGACGGCAAGCTCTTGCGCGAGGTCGGCAAGGGCCTGTTCAAGACGGTGATGAACGAGATCGGCTTCTGCGCCGAGAACGGCAAGACCTACATTCCGGAATACGGCGAGAAGATCTGGGAGATGGACGGCGTCAATGCCGAGCCGAAGCTGATCGTCAAGGACCTGTTCAACGGCGACCATCGCAACGGCGGCATCACCTGCAAGGACGGCTTCATCTATTTCGCGCTCGGCTTCCCGAGCAACACCGGCTTTGCCGATCCCGATAATCACGGCTGGACCGACATCCCGAACGATCCGTTCTGGGTGAAGCACAACGACGGCCACGGCACCACGCCGCACGACCCGGTCTGCCGCGACATCGTGCATACCGGCTTGAACGTGCGCTCGTCGGACGGCCGAATGACCGGGGCTTTGCTCCCGGTCGGCGTTCCCGCCAAGCCCGGCATGATCATCAAGGCGCGCGTGCCGTGCGGCGGCTCGGTCATGCGGGTGAAGATGACCGACCAGGGCGCCGACGGCATCTATCCGCACGAGAAGATGGAAGTCTACGCCATGGGCTTCCGCAACCAGGCGGGCGTGGCCTTCGGCCCGGCCGGAACCAAATGGGCGAACGCGCTCGCGGTGACCGACAACGGAGCGAACGACCTCGGCCATCGCCGCATCGCCAATGCGCCCGAGAAAGTCTTCATCATCACCGAAAAGGGCCAGGACGCCGGCTTCCCCGACAAGGAAGGTTTCGGCTTCGTCAGCAACAAGCGCTACGCCTGGACCGCCTACCGTGGCAATCCGGTCGAGCGGCCGCTGCCGCAGCTCTACATCGGCGACAAGCCGTTCGCGCCGAAGCCACAGCCCTATCGGTTCCAGCTGCACGTTGACGGCGCCCGCGGCGTTCCGCTGATCGCCGCCAATCCCAATCCGAATGGCTACATCAACCCGATCCTGGAATGGGATACCAACAATCCGATCGACGGGATCGCCTGGAGCGCGCGCAACTTCGGCGCCGACAACAACCTGTTCGGCGCCGTCTACGGCATCCTCGATACCGGCCCGGAGAGCCTGGTCCCGACCTGGCCGATGGTACTGCGCATCGAGTTCCTGGAGCCTACGGGAGTGAAATGGTGGCCGTTTGCACAGAACATCGAGCCCGGGCCCAACGCCTACCAGAAGCCGCAGAACCGCGGCGGCCTCGAGCGGCCGAACAAGGTGGTGTTCAGCAACGACGGCCGCACCATGTACGTGATCGACTACGGCGAAGTGTTCACCGATTTCTCGATGACGCCGCAGTTCTACACGGTGCCGAAGTCGGGCGTGATCTGGACCATCACGAACGAGCGCTGACGAATGCGCGGCGGATGACGACGAACGCCATCCTGCCGCAACGGTTCAAGTGAGGATTTGCGTGCGAGCCGGACGCGTCGCTGACGCGCCCGGCTCTGCCTCACGTGACGGCAGGTCGTGTGAAATGAGTTGATGCGGTGGCGGCCGTTCAAGGAAACGCCTGATGCCATCGATCATCATCGACGAGCGATTTTGCGGTCCGCCGAACTCCGGCAACGGCGGATATGTCTGCGGGCTCTTGGCCGCTCACATCGGTGGCAGCGCCGAGATCACCCTACGGGTCCCGCCGCCGCTGCGGCGTCGTCTCGACGTCGTCGCCGACGGCGAGGGAACGATAGAGCTGCGCGACGGCGAGACCATGGTCGCGACCGGTCGACCTGAGCGTCTGGACGTTACCGACGTCCCGACCCCGAGCTTTGCCGAAGCGGAAGACGCCGTTCGCCGAACGCCGTACGACGAGAGGAGCCACAAGCTGCCGACCTGCTTCGTGTGCGGCCCGGCGCGCGCGCACGGCGACGGTTTGCGCATCTTCGCAGGCCCGCTGGCGCAAAGTATCGGCCAAGCCATCGAGGCGGTGGCGGCAACATGGATTCCCCACGCGAATCTTGCCGGCCCCGACGGACGCGTCGCCGCCGAATTCGTCTGGGCCTCCCTGGACTGCCCGAGCGGCTATGCCCGGCTCGGCGCACGCCGCTTGGGGATGAGCGGCACCGAGCCGATCTTGCTTGGGCGCATGACAGCCCGGATCGACGCGCGCCCGCAACCCGGCGACCGTTGTGTCTTGGTTGCGTGGCCGACCAGCCGCGATGGCCGCAAGTTTTTTGCCAACAGCGCGCTATTGGGCGCGAACGGAGAGGTGCTCGCGGTCGCGCGCGCAACCTGGCTGATCGTTGAGCCACAGGTTCTGCTCGGCGCGTCGGCTCGTTAGCTGCGCCGACGCTCCTTAATCGAGACGCCGGCCTTCGCGCCTGGCGTCGGCAACGCGGAACCGTGCGGCGGTATCGGCTTCAATCCGACACCGTCTTTCCCTGACACCATCCTGGCAGAAGCGGCGCCGTCTGATCGGCGACCCGATCGATAAGGTCGCGCTGATGCGGCAGCAGCTCTTGGCCGCCGAGCTTCGCATACCGAGCGAGGCGCGGATCTTCGACGCCGGTTCTGGTGTCGGCCATCGTCGCGATCACGGCCAGGCCGCAGTACGGCGCGTAGGTCGGCGAATACCCGCCCTCATGGCAGGCAATAAGGCGACCATCACAAAGCTCTGCCGCCGCGGTTTTCAGGATTCGCGTCATCTCCCGATAGGTCTCGCTATGGCACAGCATGCGCCCGAGAGGGTCGTCGGCGCCCGCATCAAGCCCGCACGCAATGAAAATCAACTGCGGCCGGAAGGCATGGAGCGCGGGACCCACGACGCGCTCCATCGCCGCAAGATAGGCCCCGTGCCCGCTGCCCGGCGGAAGCGGCAGGTTGATGTTGTAACCTTTGCCCGCGCCCTCCCCCACTTCTTCGACCGCGCCGCTATCCGGCGGATACAGCCCGTCTTGGTGCAGCGAAATCGTCAGCACGCTCGGATCGGCGTAAAAGATCTCTTGCGTACCGTTGCCATGATGCACGTCCCAATCGACCACCGCGATGCGGTCGACCCCCCACTCTGCCTTCGCGGCCTGAGCTGCTATCGCGATGTTGGCAAATATCGTGAAACCCCGGCCGTAGTCGGCGGTCGCATGGTGGCCGCAGGGCCGCACCAGCGCATAAGCGTTGGTCAAGCGCGCCTCGAGCACAGCCCTGAGCGCCTCGAGGCAACCGCCGGCGGCGAGGCACGCGACGTCATAACCATCCGGGCCGAACTGCGCGGTGGGCTCGCCAGCATGCCCGCCTCCCGCCGCACTCAAATCCCGAATCCGCTTGACGTATGCGGCGGTGTGGACGCGGAGCAGCTCGGCCTCGCTCGCCGGGCGAGCGGGGATGCGCACCAGCTTTTGCGCCAAGCCGCTGACTTCCACGAGGCTGTGCAGGCGCCGCTTGGTCTCCGGCCGATCAAGTGCCGGATAAGCCTCAACCATAGGATCAAGAGAGGCACGCCCCGCGTCGTGCCAAGCATAGCGCTCGTGCCAGACGTATCCGGTGCTCATGCTTCCTTCGTCGTCGATCGCGGCCGCCGGCAAACATGGCTGGCCGCCTGAGCGTCCCGACGCGGCACACCGACCAAGGGGGCGCAGTTCAACAATAGGCTTGGGTCGACTTCAGGCGCAACAGCCGACGGGATTTGCCCCGGGCCCGCGTCATTGCGAGTTGCACACCGGCCTGGCCGCCGGAGCTCAGCGGCGCGGGATCGCCGGATGGCGCGCGAGGCGGGTCTGGGCCGCAATCCGGATCGGGGCGTTCGGCGCGCCAAAACCCTTGTAGCCGCGCCGCTCCACGATCTCGAAGAAGAACTTGTCCTCGAAATCCTGCGTGTAGAACTGGAAGAACTCGGCGCTGCCTTCGCGGTCGTACAGGATGTTGCCCGCCTTGAGGCGCTCGATCTCACCCGGCGCGAGGTCGGACCGCGCCTCCAGGTCGTCGTAGTAGTTCTCCGGGATCGGCAACGCCTTGAGGCCGCTGCCGCGAACCCGCGCCGCGGCGGCGAAGATGTCGTCGGTCGCGAACGCGATGTGCTGGACGCCGGAACCGAACAGCTCGGAGACGAACCGTGCCGACTGGGTGCGATCGCTCTGCGAGGCGTTGAGCACGATGCGCAGCCGCCCGTCCGCGCTCTGCACCACCTGACTCTGCGTCACGCCGCCGGGGTCGATCACGTCCTGCACCGGCGTCTTGGTCACGTCGAAGAGCGAGCAGTAGAACAGGAGCCAGCTGAGCATTTCCTCGTAGTGCATCGATTGCGAGATGTGGTCGACGCGGGCCAGAGCGGCTGCGGGCGCCGTGGCGCCGCCGTCGACCGGATCGAATTCGATCTCCCATACCTTGCCGAGCTCGCTCGCGCTATCGACGAAATAGACGAGACTGCCGCCGAGCCCCCGCACCGCCGGAATCTCAAGCTCGCTGGGGCCGACCGCCTGCCGGAACGGCTGATCGAGAAGCTTCTGCGCGCGTTCCAGCGTGGCGTTCGCGTCGTCGACCTTCAATCCGATCGCGCACACCGACGAGCCGTGGGTGATGTTGTAAGAGTGGGCAAAGCCCTCCTTCTCGCAGTTGACGACGACGTTGATCTCGCCCTGGTGCCAGCGCGTCACCGCCTTGGACTTGTGGATTCCCGCCTTGCGGAAGCCAAGGCTCTGCAACAGCGCCTCGAACGCCGGCGCGGTCGCTTCGTCGATCGCAAACTCGATGAACTCGACGCCACGGCAGACCGATCGCGGCGGCAGCGCGGGCACGCCGGGTATCGCCTGCCCGCTCATCTGGCGCAGCTGATCGAGCAGGTGGATGAGCGAGCGCTGGCCGTCGATCGCGACCGCGCGCGCGGAGCCCGCGCGAAACTGGTCGTTGAAGATCTCGAGCGACAACAGGCCGTCGAAGCCGGTCGTCTGCAGCGCCGCCATGAACTCGAGCAGCGGCAGATCGCCTTGGCCGGGCATCGAGCGGAAGTGACGGCTCCAGGACAGGTAGTCCATGTCGAGCTTCGGCGCATCCGCCATCTGCACCAAAAAGATCCGGTCGCGCGGGATCGATGCGATCGCCTTGAGGTCGGTTTCGCGCGCCAGGATGTGGAAGGTGTCGAGCACGATGCCGATGGCCGGATGGTCGGCGCGGCGCACCGCCTCCCAGGCATCGCGATAGTCGTTGATGTGCCGGCCCCAGGCGAGCGCCTCGAAACCGACTTTGATCCCGCGCTTGGCGGCGCGCTCGCCCAGCTCGCGCAGGTCCGCGGCGGCGCGGTCGATCCCGCCATGGGAATCCGGCGAGACGTTGCTGCAGACCAGCAGCAGGTCGCAATCGAGCTCCTGCATCAGGTCGAACTTGCGCTCGGCGCGCGCCAGCGCACGTTCCCGCTGCAATTCCGGCATGCCTTCGAAATCGCGGAACGGCTGGAACGTGACGGTCTTGAGGCCGAGATCGCCGACGATCTTGCGGACGTCGGCCGGCGTGCCGTTGTAGGACAGGAGGTCGTTCTCGAAGATCTCGACGCCCTTGAACCGCGCGGCCGCGACCGCTTCCAGCTTCTCCTTCAGGGTGCCGCTGAGCGAAACCGTGGCGATCGCCGTCTGCATCGAGTTGATCCTGCCGTTTCAGAACCGTCCGTCATTGCGAAAAGCGCGGGGTCCCCCTCCGGCTTGCGCGATGGGGGGCCCCGTGAGCGACGAAGCCATCCGCGCACGGGCGGGCCTTGGCCCGCCCGGGCGCCCACAAGGGGCGCCCCTACGATTGCTTCGCTTTGCCCGCAATGACGGCGCCCAACACCTGTTTGCGTCCCGCCGGGGGCGGCTCAAGCCCAGATCTCCGCATCGGTCGGGACCTTGGTTCCGGTGATGACCTTTCCGATGCGCGAGACGTTCATGAGATGCTTGTAGTCGAGGTTTTCCGAGATCGAGTTGCCGCCCCAGGAGCCGCAGCCGAGCGTCGTCGTGGGCGCAAACCCGTTGGTCAACGACCCGCCCGCGGTCAAGGACGACGGCTGATTGACGACCAGGCGGCTGATCGGCAGCTCGAGACCGGTGTAGCGGACGTGATCGTCGTCGTTCGAATGCAGCGCCGCCGAATGTCCTGCGCCTTCGACCAAGAGGTTGGCCTTGGCGGCCGCCACGGCCTCCTCGAAAGTATCGTACGGCAGGATGGCCACCACCGGGCACAGCTTTTCTCGCGCCAGCACGTCCTTGGTGCCGGCACCGTCGGCCGGCAGCAGGATGACGCGTATCGACGCCGGGATGATGATGCCGGCCTTGGCGCCGATCTCCCGCGGCGACTTGCCGACCACCTCCTTGTTGAGATGCCCGCCCGGCAGCACGACGTCGCGCAGCTTCTGCACCTGGGCCTTGTCCGCCGTAAACCACACCTTGCCGGTGTCGATGAACGCCTTGATGGTCGCGTCGTAGCGCTCGCGCGGGGCGAGCACGAACTGCTCATGCGAGCAGATGATGCCGTTGTCGAACGCAGCGCCGAAGACGATCTTTTCGGCCGCCTCCTTGAGGTTGACGTCGCGGTCGATGATGACCGGCACGTTGCCGGCGCCGACCCCGTAGGACGGCTTGCCGGACGAGTAGGCCGACTTCACCATCGCGCCGCCGCCGGTCGCGACCACCACGTCCACCGCCTTCATCAGCTCCTGCGTGGTCTCGACCGAGCCGTTGCTGATCATCTGCACGAGGTCGTCCGGACCGCCGTTCGCCTTGACCACGTCCATGAACGCCTTGGTGAGATGCCGGGTGCATTTCTCCGCCTTCGGGTGCGGCGCGAAGATCACCGCATTGCCGGTCTTGAGGGCGAACATCGCGTTGCACATCGGCGTGACGATCGGGTTGGTCACCGGCGTCACCGCGCCGACCACGCCCATCGGCTTAGCGACCAGGACCATGTTGGACTCAGGCACTTCCTTGATCACGCCGCGCGATTTCTTGCTCTTGAGGTTGTTCCAGATCACCCGCGCCTTGCCCTGGTTCTTGATGATCTTGTCCTCGTATACGCCGATGCCGGTCTCATCGACCGCCATCCGCGCCAGCGGCTTGGCGTTGTCGTAGACGTATTTGCCGATGCCCTTGACGATGGCGTCGACCTGCGCCTGCGAGAACGCGTCGTAGGCGGCCTGCGCGGCGCGCGCCTTCGCCACCAGCTGCTTGACCTGGCTCTTTGTGGTCGAGGTCTGTTTCTTGAGCGCGTCGCTAAAGGCGACTTCAGCGGACTTGCTTGCCATGCCGTCAGGTCCTTCCTTGTGTGGTCGCTATCGTTGCCGGGATCGTTGCTGCGATTGGTCGCCGGCCGGCTACCCGCCGATCCATTTGGCCGGACCGGTGACCAGCCACGGGAACAGCACGAGCAGGAACAGCACGACCAGTTCGGCCAGCATGAACGGCCACACCCCCTTGATCAGGTCCTCTATGTCGATCTTGGCCACACCGGCGACCACGTTGAGCACGGTGCCGACCGGCGGCGTGATCAGGCCGATCGAGTTGTTGATGATGAACAGGACGCCGAAATAGACCGGATCGATCCCCGCCTCCTTGATCACCGGCATCAGCACCGGGGTGAGGATGAGGATGGTCGGCGTCATGTCCATGGCGGTGCCGACGATCACCACCAGCACCATGATGGCGATCAGCAGCAGCGTCTGGTTGCCCATGAACGGCTTCAGCAGGTCCACGACCGCCGTAGAGATCTCCGACACCGTGATCAGCCAGGCCGACACCAGCGCCGCCGCCACCAGGAACATGACGATCGCGGTCGTCACGCCGGCGGTGACGAAGACGGCGTAGAGCTCCGAGGGTTTGAGCTCGCGATAGATGACCATCGCCACGAACAGCGAGTAGACCGCCGCCACCACCGCCGCCTCGGTCGGGGTGAAGATGCCGAACTTGAGGCCGAAGATGATGATCGCCGGCAGCATCAGCGCCCAGAATCCATCGATGAGCGCCTTGAACATCTCGCGCGTCGATACTCGCGGCGGGCTGACGATCCTCTCCTTGCGGACCTCCCACCACCACGCCACGCACAAGCCGATGCCGATCAGGATGCCCGGCACGATACCGGCCAGGAACAGCTTGGTGATCGACACGTTGGCCGCGACCCCGAAGATGATGAAGCCGATGCTGGGCGGAATGATCGGCCCGATGACGCCGGAAGCGGCGATCAAGCCGCCGGAGCGCGACTTGTCGTGACCGGCGGCCACCATCATCGGGATCAGCAGGGCGGAAAGCGCGGCGGCATCCGCGACCGCGGACCCGGACAGCGCCGACAGGATGCAGGCCGCAAGAATGCCGACGTAGCCGAGACCGCCCTTGACGTGGCCGACCATGGCCAGCGCCACGTTGACGATGCGCTTCGACAGCCCGCCGGTGTTCATGATCTCGCCGGCAAGCATGAAGAACGGCACCGCCATCAGCGGGAAGCTGTCGGCGCCGTTGATGACGTTCTGCGCCACGATCTGGGCGTCGAAGATGTCCATGTAGATCATCAGCGCGACGCCGCAGACGAGCAGCGCATAGGCGATCGGCATGCCGAGCGCCATCGCGCCGAGCAATGAGAAGGTAAAGACGGCGATGGTCATGGCGCGCCCTCACTTCTTCGTCTGTGCGGCCAGCTCCGCCTCGCGGCGGTCGCGCTCGGCCAGCTCCTTCTGGAGCTGCTCGAGCTCGGCCTGCTCCTCGGATTCCTTCACCATCACCAGCTCCTCGTCGGAGACCTTGCCGGCCAACACCCGGTAGAGCTGATGCGCGAGGATGGCCGCCGCGGACACGCCGAAGACGATGCCGACGCCATAGAACAGCCCGGTCGACAGCCCGGTGGCGGGCGCCTTGACGTCGAGATTGATGAGGGTCTGCTCCCAGCTGCCCTGCAGCAGCAGCCAGGTGACATACAGCATCAGCAGCAGGCTGAGCACGAGGCAGATCTTCTTGCCGAACGGCGGAAGGCGCTTGACCAGCGTATCGACGCCGAGATGCGCGTGGTCGCGCAGCGCCACCAGCGCGCCAAGGAACGTCATCCAGACGAACAGCCAGCGCGACAGCTCTTCCGAGACCGTAATGCCGGTATTGAACGCGTAGCGCAGGAACACGTTGCCGAAGACCAGGACCACCATGACCGCGAGGAACAGTGCCACCAGGAACTTCAGCGCATTGAAGTAGAGATCGACGACCCGGGTCATGACGGCCTCTCAGGTTGCGGCATCGGCGTGTGCGTGCCTTGCGATCGCGTGCCTTCACTCTGCGGCGCCGGCGGATTGCCGCAGCGCGTCGAAATGGGCGAGCATGCGGCCGCTGTCGGGCTCGACGCCGGTGAACAGCCGGAACGCCGCGACCGCCTGGAACACCGCCATCCCGCCGCCATCCAGCGTTCGTGCGCCGACCGCGCGGGCGCGCCTCAACAGCTCCGTCTCCAACGGAAAATAGATGATCTCGGATACCCACAGGTCGGGCCGCAGCACCTCGGCCGGCACCGACATGCCGGGCAGCTTCTTCATCCCGACCGGGGTGGTATTGACCAGGCCGTCGGCAGCCTTGACGGCTTCGACCACGTCTTCGCCCGCGACCGCGCGGCCGGCGCCGAAATGGGCCGACATCTTGGCGGCAAGATCGCTCGCGCGCGCTTTCTCGATGTCGAAGATGGTGAGCTCGCCGACGCCCGAGGCAAGCAGCGCGAACGCAACCGCGGCCGCCGCGCCGCCGGCACCCATCTGCACCACCCGGGCCTTGGCGGCATCGGCCATCCGGCGCCGAAACGCCTCGCCGTAGCCCGAGCAATCGGTGTTGTGGCCGACGCGCTTGCCCTCTTTGAGCACGACCGTGTTCACCGCGCCGAGCGCGCGCGCCTCTTCCGAAAGGTCGTCGAGATGCGGGATCACCGCCTGCTTGCACGGGAAAGTGATGTTGAGCCCGTCAAACCCCATGCGCTGCGCCGCGGTGAGGAGGTCGGGCAGCGCCTCGACGCCGAGGCCGAGCACGCTCAGGTCCACCAGCCGATAGACGTAGCGCATGCCCTGCGCTTCGCCTTCCTGCATGTGCATCCTCGGCGTGAAGGACGATTGGATGCCCTCCCCGATCAGGCCGCACAGGACGGAAGGTTTCGAGGCTTTCGCATTCATGGTTGAGTTCGATCGCGGCTCGACTTTGTTCGATGCGGAATTCGAGCTCGCCGGCGCGACCGTTCTCACGCCGGCGAGCCGCGCCATCAGTTGGTCGCGCGTGCCTTGGCGACTTCTGCGTTGACCTGCTGGACAATCTCCTGATCCAGATCCTTGGCGAACTTGTCGACCACCGGTTTGATCTTCTGCCGGATGCGCTCGATCTCCTGCGGCGAGACCTCATTGATCTCGGCGCCGGCGGCCTTGATCAGCTCGAGCGACTTTTTGCTCTGCTCGCGCGAGAGCTGGCGCTGATGGAGGGCGGCCTCCTTGGCGGCCTCTTCAATCAGCTTCTTCTCGTCCGCCGACAGGCGGTCCCAGGTGCGCTTGCTGATCAGCACGGATTGCGGATTGAAGACGTGCTTGGTCAGCGAGACGTATTTCTGCACTTCGTGCAGCTTGGCGAAATAGATCGTGTTGGGCGGATTCTCCTGACCGTCCACAACCTTCTGCTCGAGCGCCGTATACAGCTCCGGGAACGGCAGCGGCACCGGGTTGGTGCCCAGCTCCTTGAACACTTCGATGAACAACGGCAGCTGCAGCACGCGCAATTTCAGACCCTGGAAATCCTCGAGCTTGGTCACCGGCCGCCGGCTGTTGGTCAGCTGCCGGAAGCCGTTCTCGAAATAGCCGAGCCCGATCAGCCCCTTTGCGGCCAGCTTGTCGTGCAGCTTCTTGCCGACCGGCCCGTCGACGACGGCGTCAGCTTCCTTCTCGTTGTTGAACAGGTAGGGGAAATCGAGAACCGCGGTGTTCTTGTCGATGCCGGCCAGGACGCCGGTGTTGAGCACCGTCATGTCGAGGGTGCCGCCCTGCAGCGCCGACACGGTCTGCAGGTCGCCGCCGAGCTGACCGCCCGGGAACAGCCGGATCGAGAGCTTGCCGCCGCTCTTGCTCTGCAGGATCTCGGCGAAGCGTTGCAGCCCGAGGCCGACCGGGTGATCGGCAGCGTTCTGATAGGCGACCCGGAGGCTCCGTTCCTTGAAGTCCTGGGCGGATGCGGCATCGGCTGCGAGCAGCAGCGCGACCGCAAGCGCGAGCGACCATCTAGATTCTGTTTTCATTGATCATCTCCTTACCTGAACAGCCCGCAGAAGCCGGCGCGGGCGGGCCGGGGGGCATTGAAGGAAGCCGTCGATTGGAGCAGCGCGTGCGCTGCGCCGCGAAGCTCGGCAACGTGCGCGGCCGGCGCGGCGCCCGCCGGAAGCGGGACCTCGACCGCAAAGGCGACGCCTGGCGCAAGGCTCTCGATCAATTCGCGCAGCGGCAACTCTCCCCGCCCCGGGATCAGGCGGCGGTTTCGCGCTTCTTCGATGATGCCTTCCGGCGGCGGCGCGCGCAGCGGAGCATCGCAGAGCTGCGCGCTGCGGATCAAACCCGGCTTAAGCGCCCCAACCTGCGCCACCGAGCCGCCGGAACGAAAGAGATGGAGGGCGTCGAGCAGAATCCCGCCGTTCGCAGCCCCTGCGCTCGTAACCACCTCGACGGCATCGGCTAACGAGGCCACGTGCCGCCAGCGCATGAACTCAAGATCGACCCCCAGCCCGAAGCGGCCGGCAAGCTCGCACATCCGGGCGAAGTGCGCGACCAGCCGCGCCCGGTCGGGATCGTCGCCGGACACGTTGAGGCGCCGGGCGCCAAGCTCGGCGGCGGCGGCAAGCATCCCCTCATGGCTACCGATGTCGACCGTCGGCACCAGGGGGACGAACTCGACATCGTAGATCGCCACGCCGGTGTCGTTCATGCGCCGCCGCGTTTCCGACAGCTCGGCCGATCCGGCCCGCAGCGGATAGCTGATTGCGCCCGGGGCCGCCGGATTGAGCCGCAGCCCCACCGCCCAAAATCCCGCCGCCGCCGCGGCCGACAGCAACTCCGCCGGCCGCAGGTCCAGCGCCGACAGGTGCGAGAGCGACAGCCGTGGCAAGGACATGCGGCGCCTCTCTGCCTGCCTAGTAGGTGGCCCGTCCGCCACTCAAGTCGAAAACGAACCCGGTCGTGAAGCTGCATTCCGGGCTCGCGATCCATGCGACCATGGCGGCGATCTCCGGGATCTGCAGAAATCGACCCATCGGGATCTTGGCCTTGCTGGCCGCGATATGCTCCTCGGTCATCTCGCGGAACAGTTCGGTCTCGGCCATTGCCGGCGCCACGCAGTTCGCCATCACGCCGTCGGCGGCAAGCTCCTTGGCCAACGCCTTGGTGAACGCGATCACGCCGGCCTTCGCGGCCGAATAGGCGGAAATGTACTGCACCCCTTCCTTGCCGGCCATGGACGAGATGTTGACGATGCGGCCGTAGCGTCGCTCGCGCATGTGCGGCACGGCGGCGCGGCAGCAGAAGAAGACCCCGTTGAGATTGATCGCGAGGACGCGGTCCCAGGCGTCGATGGGATATTCCCAGGCCGGCGCGACCGGGCCGTTGACCCCGGCGTTGTTGATGAGAATTTCCAGCGCGCCCGCGCTTTGGATCGCGTCTGCGAAGGCTTTCTCCACCGCCGCCCAATCCGAGATATCGACCACCTGCTGCGCCAGCGGTTGAAAGCCGGCGTCGGCCGGGTTGAAGCTCGAAAAGTCGCGATCCCACAGGATCACGCGGCAGCCTTCACCGGCGAGCCGCTGGGCGATGCCAAGCCCGATCCCGCGCGCACCGCCGGTCACGATCGCGGTTTGACCGCTGATGTCGGTCGCCATCCCAGCGCTCCGGGCCGGCTTAGACGGCGGCCGCAATGGCTTGGGCCCGCATCCGGTCGTACTCCGCCTTGTCGACCGGAACGGCGTCCGCCCTACCGAGGTCGTTCATGTGGATGCGGTAGGTCTCACGGGCACTCATGGCCGCGATTGCCGCAATCGCCGTGATCGCGAAAGCAAGCGCTCCAATCTTGAGCGGGATGTTGCTGGAACCGGGCGGCGCAACGGCGGCGAACAGCGCCGGAAGCATGGCGGTGATGGCGGTGCCGATGTTCTGTGAAATGGCCATCGCCGAGACGCGGACGCGCGTCGCGAACAGCTCGGGGTAGAAGCTCGGGAAAACCGCATTGTAGCCCTGATAGACCACGCCCCACATCAGCAACGACATGATTATCGCGAGCGGCACGTTGTGGATGCTGATCGCGTAAAGATAGCCGAACGTCAGCAGCCCGGAACCGAGCGCGCCGATGATGATGGGAGGCCTGCGGCCGATCTTGTCCGACAGGTTGCCGACGAACGGGATGACGAGCACCGCCAGGATGTTGCCGAGAACCGGAATCCATAGGTAGATGTCCTTCTCGAACCCGATGCCGTATGCCGCCTGCACCGCATAGGCCGCGCCGAAGATCGTCGCGACCACCGGGATGACGTTCATCAATGCCATGCAGACAACCCGCAGCATATCGGCCCAGCCGATCCGAAAGGCTTCGACGACCGGGGCCTTGGGGACTTCGCCGTGCTGCCCCTCCGCGGCGAAGGCCGGAGTCTCGTCGACTTCGCGGCGGATGATGTAGCCGGCAATGATGACGACGAAACTCAGAAGGAAGGGGATACGCCATCCCCACGAGTTGAACGCCGCATCGGGCATGTAGTGGGCGAGCGGCAGGAACACCGCAGCTGCCAGGATCTGACCGGCCTGCACGCCCTGGAGGGTAAAGCTCGCGAAGAAGCCGCGCCGGCCGAACGGTGCGTGCTCGAGAATCATCGAGCTCGCGCCGGAGATTTCGCCCGCAACGGCGAAACCCTGGATCAGCCGAAGGATGACGAGAAGCACCGGCGCGATGATGCCGGCCTGCTCGTAGGTCGGCAGAAGCCCGACCGCCATGGTCGAAAAACCCATCAGCAGCATGCACAGGATCAGCACGTTCTTGCGCCCGTGGGTGTCGCCCCAATGGCCGAGAACGAAAGCGCCGATCGGCCGACTGACATAGCCGACCCCATAGGTGGCCAGAGATGCGACGATCGCGACGGTAGGATTTCCAGACGGGAAGAAGAGTTGCGGAAAAATCAGCGAGGCGGCCGTCGCGTAGATGAAGAAGTCGTAGTACTCGAGCGCCGAGCCGATCCATCCGCTGGCGGCGGCCTTCTTTGATTGATGTCTGCCGTGCGGCTCATGCTCCTTGCGGTCAGCCATGGGAGTCCTCCCGCTTTGGTCGATCTCGGGTTCGCGGCGCGTTGTCTTTCAGCAGATGCGAAATGTGCCGCAGCGCGAGCTGGTAGCCATGGGTGCCGAACCCGGCCATGACCGCCGTCGCCGCCAGCGACACGTAGGAGTGATGGCGAAACGCCTCGCGCCGATGCACGTTCGAAATGTGCACTTCCAGGATCGGGCACTCGCAGGCGTTGAGCGCGTCCAGGATGGCGACCGAGGTGTGGGTGAAGGCGCCGGGATTGATGATGATGCCGGCCGCCGCCTCGCGCGCCTCGTGGATCCAGTCGATCAGCTGGAACTCGGCATTGCTCTGGCGAAACTCGATCGCGAGCTTGAGCTCGTCGGCGAGGCGCCGGCATTGCGCTTCCACGTCGGCGAGCGTCTCGTGTCCGTAGATGTGCGGCTCGCGCTTGCCAAGCAAGTTCAGGTTCGGCCCGTTGAGGATGTGGACGGTGCGGCTCACCGGGTGCTCCATTGCGAAGCCTAAGCTTCGGGCCGGGGTTAGACGTCGAAGAAAACCGTCTCGCGATCGCCCTGCAGGCGGATGTCGAACCGGTAGGTCACGTCCGCGCCGCGCGTCTCGCGCTGCGCGATCAAGGTCCGGCGCCGGAGCTCCGGTTCGATGATGTTGAGCACCGGGTCGGCGGCGTTCGCGGCCTCCTCGTCGGAGAAGTACATGCGGGTGTTGAGGCCGATATTGATGCCGCGCGCAACGATCCAGAAGTTGACGTGCGGGGCCATCTGCCGATGGCCGCGACGGCCGACGACCGCGCCCGGCTTGACGGTCTCGAAGCGGTAGAGCCCGCTTTCGAAGTCGGAACCGGCGCGGCCCCAGCCGCGAAAATCCTGGTCGAGCGCCTTCTCCCGCCGATCGGCGGGGTGATTGTAGCGGCCGGCCGCGTTCGCCTGCCAGATCTCCAGCAGCACATCCTTGAGCGGCGCGCCTGCCCCGTCGATCACCTGCCCCTCGATCCGGATCCGCTCCCCTTCGGTGTTCGGCCCGGCCAGCACGTTGCCGAAATTGCTCTCGAAGATATCGAAGCCGGCCTGTTGCGGAATGAGGCCTATGTGCACGTACGGGCCTGCCGTCTGCGACGGGGTCTCGCCGAGATAGCCGAGCGGCTGCGCCATGCTAGTTCCCCTGCAGCTTGTTCTCGAACCGGGTCGAGCGGCGCCCGCGCAGCACGATGTCGAACCGATAGGCGAGCGTATCGAGCGGCACGGTGGCGTTGAAGTCGATGGCCGCGACCAGGCTCCGCCTGGCGTCCTCGTCCGGGATCATCTGGAACATCACGTCCTTCGCCAGCAGCGGGTCGCCCTCGAAATACATCTGGGTGATGAGCCGCTGCACGAACCCGGTCCCGAACACCGAGAAGTGGATGTGCGACGGCCGCCAGCTGTTGAGGAAATTCCGGAACGGATACGGGCCCGGCTTGATGGTGCGGAACCAGTACTCGCCGTGCTCGTTGGAGATCGTTCGGCCGCAGCCGCCGAAGTTCGGGTCGATGGGAGCGATGTAGCGGTCGTTCTTGTGCCGATAGCGCCCGCCCGCGTTGGCCTGCCAGAACTCGATCAGAATGTTCGGCACCGGCCGTCCGCTCTCATCCTTCACCCGCCCGTGCACGATGATGCGTTCGCCGATCGCCTGGCCGTCCTTGGCGTAGTTGAGGATGAGGTCGTTATCGAGCGGGCCAAGGTCGCTGGGGCCGAACAGCGGGCCGGTCACCTCGGAGAGCGAGTTCTGCAGCGACAAGAGCGGCTGGCGCGGCGAGCGCAGCACGCTGGTCTTGTACTGCGGCGTCAGCGCCGGCGGATGAATGCTGCGGTCGCGCTGGAAGAACTCGCTCTCCCAATCCATGATTCCCCCTCGCCTCGTCATGCCGCCTCGGCGGCCGCCGACAGTGAAAGCGGTATACCGATAGGCCCAGCGGTTGTCCCAGTCCCCGGCTTGGTCGGACGCCGCCGGAGCGCACCTCCCGTTCGCGTTTCCGACTAAAACCGGCTTGAAATGCCACACTTTTCCGACGCAAGCCGGTTCGCCAGGAGCCGCGAGCGGGCATCCGTCGTTTCAAGCTTAACGTCGAATGGTGGGCTTTGCCACTAGATTTGTATACCGCAACCCGGAGGCTCTCCCCTCCCGTCCCCTTGGATTGAGGGCTGTGGCCGTTCGCGGGTCGCGCGCGCGACCGGTCAACCTCTTGACCGCAACGGCGCGGGCAGCGCCTCCGGCAGTTTCCCGAGGGTCTGCACGGCCGCCTGCATGGCGACGATGTAGCCGTAGGGCCCTAGCCCGCAGATGACCGCCTTGACCGCCGCCGACAGGATCGAATGGCGGTGCAGCTCATCGCGGGCATGAATGTTGGAGATGTGCACCTCGATGATCGGCCCCTCGAAAGTCTTGAGCGCGTCGAAGATCGCGACCGAGGTGAACGAGTAGCCGGCCGGATTGATGATGATGGCGTCCGCCGACTGCCGCGCCCGCTGGATCAGCTCGACCAGCTCGCCCTCATGATTGGACTGATGGAAGGCCAGAGCCGCGCCGAGATACTTGGCGAACTCCTCGCAGCTTGCCCTGATGGCGTCGAGCGTCGTCGAGCCGTAGATGTGCGGCTCGCGCACGCCGAGGAGATTGAGGTTGGGGCCGTTCAGGATGGTCAGCCGCGCCGTCATCGTGGGCTCCGCTTTGGCTCACTTCGTCGCTCACACGCCGTTTGCGGGTGGAAGATGTCAAGCTCGGCGGCGGCCCGCGACGGCGCGGGCGATCGGTGCGAAATCCGCCGCGACCCCATCACGCGTCGAATGGGGACGGCAGCTTGCCCGATGGCCTCGGATGGCGGACGGCGACGGCTGCCCCCTGCTCGCCGGTATACCGGCGCGTGCCGACCGCGACCGGCCCTGACCATCGGGACGGGCCCGAGCGGCCCTGCTATCCCGGCATCGACCTTGCTGGCCTGCGCCTTTTGGCCGATTGATCCAGGCCTTGCGGCCCATCGCCTGGGACCACGCCGCGCGGCATGGGGGCTCGCACGCACCTCGCTTACCGCTGGATTTGTATACCGTGTTCTGCTTACCTGCCGGGGAACCAAGGGGCCGAGCGATCAGGGAGGAGAGGATGAGGCCGGTCGTCATTGCGGTCGCCATCACCGGTTCCGTTCCCCGCAAGAAGGACAATCCGGCGGTACCGGTGACCGTCTCCGAGCAGATCGAATCCACGCACCAGGCCTACGAGGCGGGCGCGAGCCTGGTGCACATTCACGTCCGCAATCCGGACGAGAGCGCGTCCTCCGATCCTGCTCTGTTCGGCCAGGTGCAGGAGGGCGTGAAGAAGCATTGCCCGGGCATGATCATCCAGTTCTCCACCGGCGGGCGCGGCCGCGATCCGAGCGCACGCGGCAGCGCGCTCAAGCTGCGGCCCGACATGGCGTCGCTCTCGACCGGCTCGGTCAACTTCCCGACCATCGTCTACGAGAACTCGGCGATGCTGGTGCAGGAGCTGGCGAACGACATGAAGTCGTTCGGCGTCAGGCCGGAGATCGAGATCTTCGATCTGTCGCACATTCACGGCGCCCGCCGACTCGCCGACGAGGGCCTGATGGACGAGCGGCCGCACGTGCAGTTCGTGATGGGCGTGAAGAATGCACTCCCGGCCAAGGAGCACCTGCTCGAGATCCTGCTCGAGGAGCTCAAGGGCACCTTCCCGCAGTCGACCTGGACCGCCGCCGGCATCGGACGCCATCAATCCGACGTGATGAAATGGGCGCTGGGGCGCAACGCCGATGCGGTGCGGACCGGCCTTGAAGACAACATTCGGCTGAACAAGTCGCGGCTCGCCAACAGCAACGCCGAGCTCGTCACGGTGGCGGCCGAGCTGTGCGCCAAGCACGGCGCTCGGCCGGCGACCACGTCCGAGGCGCGGACCATGCTCGGGCTGCCTGGCGCGTGATCCGGCCGGGATCGAGCAGCGCCGGACGACCGGTCGGCGCCGCTTCCGATTGCGCCTTGCGCTGAGTGCAAGGCGGCGCCGGCGCGGATGGCGCCGTACCGACAAGGGGGGCTGATGGCCTTCTCGGCGCTCGACTCCGACCTGCTCGGGCCGTTGTTTGCGACCGACGCCATGCGTGCCGCCTTTTCAGACCGCGCGCGCCTCGCCGCCATGCTGCGGGCCGAGGCAGCGCTTGCGCGCGCGCAGGCGCGTTTCGGCATCGTGCCGGCCGCGCTTGCCGATGCCATCGACCGGATCGACGCCGCGCAACTCGATGCCGCCGCGCTCGGCCGCGACACCGCGGTGGCAGGGGTGCCGACGATTCCGTTCGTCAAGGCGGTGCAGGCGCAGCTGCCCGCGGAGTTGGAGCGCAGCTTCCACAAAGCGGCGACCACGCAGGACATCCTCGACACCGCATCGGTGCTGCAGATGCGCGACGGGTTGGCGCTGCTCTCATCCGAGGCTTGCGCGGTGCTAGGCGGCCTGATGCGGCTTGCGCTCGAGCATCGCACAACCCCGTGCGTCGGCCGGACCTACGGCCAACATGCCGCGCCCGTCACCTTCGGCTACAAGGCCGCCGTCTGGTGTGCCGGGGTCGCCGACGTCGCCGATCGCCTGCCGCCGCTGCGCTCGCGGTGCCTCGTCGCCTCGCTCGGCGGCCCGGTCGGCGCATTGGGCGGGCTGGGCGACAACGGCCCTGCCGTGGCGGAGGCGTTTGCCGAGGAGCTCGGCCTCGCATCGGCCGCGATCACGTGGCACGTCCGCCGCGCCGGCATGGTCGAGATCGGCATGTGGCTCGCGCTGCTGATCGGCGCGCTCGCCAAGCTTGCGACCGACGTCGCGCACCTCGCCTCGACCGAGGTCGCCGAGGCGGCGGAGCCGTACGTAACCGGACGCGGCGGCTCGTCCGCGATGCCGCACAAGCGCAACCCCGTCGGCGCGACCGTGATCCTCGCCTCCCACTATGCCGCCAACGGCCAGGTGTCGGCACTGCTGGCCGCGATGGCGGCGTTGCATGAGCGCCCGATCGGACATTGGCATGCCGAATGGCACGCGCTGCCGCCGCTGTTCGGACTGGCCTCGGGCGCGCTGCGGGAGGCGCGCGCGCTGGCCGAAGGCCTTGTGGTCGATTGCGCGCGGATGCGAGCCAATCTCGATGCCACGCGCGGCCTGCTGTTTGCCGATGCGGCAGCGGCGCGGCTCGCCCCGACCCTCGGGCGCGAAGCGGCACATCAGCTGGTGGAGCAAGCGGCGGAACGCGTGCGCTCGAGCAACGCCACCCTGCGCGAGGCGTTGCGCGCCGATCAAAGGATCGCTGCGGTGAGCGCGGACGAGCTTGATGCCGCCTTCGACCTTACGGCAGCGACCGCCGCCGCAGCGCTGTGGACCGACCGCGCGGTCGCCGCCGCCGAGCGCGTCCGCGCTAAGCTTGGCGAGGATCAGGCGAGGGCGGTCAAATGACGCCGCGCCAGCCGGCCGTGCTCCCTGACCAGGCTCTCGGCGCGCGCCCCCATGCCGCTTTCCACCGCCTCGACAATGCGATGGTGCTGGTCCTGCTCGATCAGCAGGAAGGCTTGCAGCCGCTCGGGATTGGAGGTCATCAGCCGCGTCACTTCCGGGACCGTGAGCACGGTCGCGGCTTCCGCCTCGGTGTAGCGGCTGAGCGTGTCGCAGTGCGCGAGCTCCAGCACCGAGCGGTGAAACAGCCGGTCGAGACGCACGTATTCCAAGAGCGCGGCCACGGATGCGTTCGCCGTCTGCAGCAGGGCGTCGATTTCGCTCAGATACGCTCGCACGGCAGTCGCTTGCGCCGGCGAGATTCCGCGCTCTGCCGCCCAGCGCGCCCCCAGCGCCTCGAGCGCGCTTTGGACTTCGATGCATTCAAGCACCTCTTCGAGGTCGTTTGGCCACGCCGGCGCGGGAGGCGGCGCGGGTCTCGATTCCGGGACAAGAAGGGACACAGGCCAACTCCTTTCGTGCGAATAACGCACAATATATTGCAATACGCACAATACCAGCTTGACCCGCCCTGTCAAGTGCGTTTATACGATGCATGTGCGTATACCGCACAAGGAGTGCACATGAACCCTACTGCCGTATTGGAGCGCGACGTGGTGGCCGGGCTCGAGAAGGGCCTCGCTGTGATCGAGGCGTTCGGCGAGGCGCAGCCGCGGCTGACGCTCACCGACGTCGCGCGGCAGACCGGGCTGACGCGCGCGGCCGCGCGCCGCTATCTTCTCACCCTGGTGCGCAACCGATACGCGGAGTTCGACGGCAAGTTCTTCTCGCTCACGCCGCGCGTGCTGCGCTTGGGCTACGCGTATCTGTCGTCGACCGCGCTTCCCGGCCGCGTTCAGCCGTTCCTGGAGGAGATCTCCGAGAAGACCGGCGAGTCGAGCTCCGCCGCGGTGCTGGACGGAACCGACGTCGTCTACATCGCGCGCTCCGGCATCAGCCGCATCATGGCGGTCGACCTCAACGTCGGCAGCCGGCTGCCGGCGTATTGCACGGCGCTCGGCCGCGTTTTCTTGGCCTTCTCGCCGCCCAATGTGGTCGACGACTATTTCAACGCCGCCGATCTGGTTGCGCTGACGCCGAGGACGAAGCACTCCCAGCGCGAGCTCCGCGTTGCCCTCGATGAGGTGAGAGAAAAAGGCTTCGCCCTGGTCGACGAGGAGCTCGCGCTCGGCCTCCGCTCGATCGCGGTTCCGATCTTCAATGCGCGCGGCAAGCTTTCGACCTCGGTGAACATCAGCGTGGCGGCGGCGCGGATGCAGGTGGCCGAGATCATCAAGAGCTTCCTGCCAGTGCTGCTGACGGCGCAGCAGGAACTGCGCGTGGTGGTGTGATCGGCGCCACGGATCGAGGTTGACGACAGCGACGGCGATCGCGAGAGGAAAGACGCACGATGCCTGCCGAGGCGCAGCCGTTCCCGACACCCAGGAAGACCGCGCGCGCGGCTTTGCCGGAGCGTCGGGCGGATCGACTGGGCGCCCAGACCCTCAAGGCCTACGCGGCGCTCAAGGACGCCATCCTTCAGGGCGAGCTTCCGCCCGCGACCCGGCTCTCGGAAATGGCCATGGTACAGCGTCTCGGCGTGTCCCGCACGCCGGCGCGCATGGCGATGATGCGGCTGCGCGAAGAGGGCATCGTCGAGCCGGTTCGTTCCGGCGGTTTCGCCGTCCGCGGTTTTTCCGAAGCCGACGTTCTGGCGGCGATCGAGATCCGCGCGACGCTGGAAGGTCTCGCGTCGCGCTTCGCGGCCGAACGACGGCTGTCGGCCGCGCAACTGGCGCCGCTGCGCGACTGCGTGCTGGCGATCGGCCGCCTGGTCGAGCAGGCGAAAGGCCCCTCGACCGACGGTCCCGCCACCTACGTCGCCCTCAACGACGAGTTTCACAGTCTGCTTTCCGACCTTGCTGCCTGCCCGCCGCTGTCGCGGCAGCTCGAGCGCGCCTCGGCGTTGCCGTTCGCATCCCCCAGCGGGCTGGTGCTCGCGCGCGCAAAAGTTTCCGACTTTCGCACCATGCTGATCGTTGCCCACGACCAGCACCAGGGCATCGTGGAAGCCATCCAGAGCCATGACGGAACGCGCGCCGAGAACCTCACGCGCGAGCACACCCGTCTCGCCAGCCGCAATCTGGCGCGCGTGCTGTGCAGTCCCGACGCATTGGCGCTCGTGCCCGGCTCGGCGCTGATCGTGGTCGAGCCGGCGGACCGCGCTGCCATCGCAGCGCGGCCATAGGCTGCTGTACGCGATGAGAGCGGAGCCGCCACCGCGAGCGAAGTGTTCAGTCCGGGGACATAGCTAACAGCTGTTCGGGGACATGACTGACGGTTTGTGTGTTGGTCAAGTCGATGATTGCGACCTGGTAGGAGGCGAAGAAGACGCCGTAGCGGCCTCGATGGAGAGCGGGCGGATGGCGAGGCGTTCTCCCTGGAAGGCTTGCGGGCACCTTCCACAGCCGTCCCTTGAAGCTGACATAGGCTTTAGTGCTGGAGACGGTGCGCACGATCTCCAGGCGATATGCGCCGCCGCGGGTTTCACGAAAGTCGAGACCTATATCGCCAGCGGCAACGTGGTGTTCGAGGCGAAAGTGCCGGCACCGAAGATCAGGGCTGCGCTCGAAAAACGCCCGCAAGCCTCTGCGGAAAGCCGGTCGGGGTCATGCTGCGCACCGCGCAGGAGGCGGCGGCCATTCTGCGGTCGAACCCGTTTCCCAAGTCCGCGCCGAACCGCACTGTCGTCATCTTCCTGGACGCGCCGCCCCCGCCCGCGGCGCTCGAAGGCGTCCGCGGCCGAACGGACGAACGTGTGCAAGTTCGTAAGAACTCGTGAGAGTTTCAATCGGAAGCTTCCATTCCGCGCTGATCGCTCGGATCATATCCAGCGTTAGACGACGCTTCCAATTTAGGATTTCGGAGGCGCGCGCTCGCGACCCCACAATGCGCGCCAAGTCAGCCTGCGACCTACCCATGCTCTCTATCGCAAAATGGAGCACCTCAATGGGATCGGTTGCCGGAATGTCGTGATGGCTGTCCTCATACTTTTCGATCAGAACAGAAAGGACATCGAAACGATCAGCGTCATCACTCCCCGGCTCTGGCGGATTCTCAAAGTAGCGCTCCACTTCCTTCAGCGCCCACTCATAATCCGCGTCAGTGTGGAGTGCGCGTACGTCCATCATCACACTGTCTCCGGGTCTATTTCATCGTACTCTTCGTGCGTACCGACGAATTTCACCATCACACGATAGAACGGCGCATAAACAATCCGCACCACGAGCCGGTACTTGTTGCCACCAATGTCGAAAACCGCCCGGTTGTCGCCGACGAAATCGACATTGCCTCCAAATTGCGCCTTCACGTCACTCGGCTTTGTCCAAATAGCCTTGGAGACGATCCTGTACCAGGTTGAAAGGGGGCCTTCCGCTCGGGGGGTCACGGTCCAAAATGCTCGAAGCTTTCGCTTGGAGAGCACCTGCATGGGCTACGGTTACGCCGTTCCCATCGCGGGAACAAGTGAAATGTTCCCAATCCGGGAACAGGCTGCAGCATGAATGCGGCGAGGAGCCCGAATGCCCGTCTATATCGCGCTGTTGCGCGCCGTGAACGTCGGCGGCACCGGAAAGCTCGCGATGGCAGACCTCAAGGCGATATGCACCGCCGCCGGCTTCACGAAAGTTGAGACCTATATCGCCAGCGGCAACGTCGTGTTCGAGGCGAAAGTGCCGGCACCGAAGATCAAGGCTGCGCTCGAGAAACGCCTGCAAGCCCATGCCGGAAAGCCGGTCGGGGTCATGCTGCGCACCGCGCAGGAGATGGCGGCCATTCTGCGGTCGAACCCGTTTCCCAAGTCCGCGCCGAACCGCACCGTCGTCATCTTCCTGGACGCGCCGCCCCCGCCGGCGGCGCTCGAAGGCGTTCGCGGCCAAACGGACGAACAGGTGCGCCTGGGCACGCGCGAGATCTACGTCGCCTATGGGGCGGCCGGCATCGGGCGCTCGAAGCTGAAGATCCCCGCGGCCGAGAACGGAACGGCACGCAATATCAACACCGTCGCAAAGCTGGCCGCGCTCGCCGCCGCCATCTGACGCGTGCTGATTTCATGTTTGGAGACCGATCCAGCAGGCCTCATTCACTCGGCGTTAACTTTATTGATCATGAATTGGCAAGCGCACTGTTTTCGCGATTTAAGGGGTGACGCCATGGATGCCTCCAAGGGCGGGCTGTTGGCCGCCGACAAGAACGACAAGACCGGCGAAGGGAAATCGAGCGCGTCCGTTGCCGTCGAGGCCCCGCCGACTCAAAAGGCTAATGCCGCGACCGCCGCCGACCTCACGAGCGACAGCATCAAGCCGCTCCTTCAGAAGATCGCCGCCGGCTCGATTGCGGAGATCGAAAGGGTGATCGGAGAGCTGCAGGCGACCCGCGGCTTCCTGCAGTCGGAGGGCGATCGCATTCATCAAGAGGCGATCCGCTTCGCGCAGCTCAACAAGACCGCAACGGCCTCGGTAAAGATCATCTCGGAAAGCATTTCCGAGTGGCTCGAGGTCGGCCAGCACGTGCGCAGCAAGGTCGCGGCGCAGTCGAGCTAAAGTCGCCGCCCGCACCCGCTCACCAGGTCGAGCCCCAAAACGGCGGGCGCCCGGCCGGCGCGCGAGCGGACCGTCGGATCTTGAGGCTTCCCTGCGGCTCGTCGCTGAGTACGATCACGAAATCCGTGTCCTTGCCGGTTTCCGAGCTCAGCGCCTCGTCCGAGATGATGAGGGCGGATCGCGGCGACACCATCTCGGAGATGCGATCCAATATCTCCGGCGGGATGACGATCCGGTCGAGCGCGGCCTTCCCGCCGCGCGTGTCGGGCGGGATCGGTTCGCCGTCCCGATCGCGGCCCGCGTGCGCGCGGCGAACGACGTCGGCGCTGCCGGCCTGCGCACGCCCGCGGGTCAATGATACGACCGACCAACGCATGTTGCCGTCGCGGTCGGCCCGCTCCACGGCGGTGAAGACATGGGTGCCGATCGGTCGGGCGGAATCAACAACGGTGACCGGGCTCTCCAGGATCGGCTGGAACGACCGCCGCACGTAAAGCCGCTCGCTTTTGCGGCTGATGAAGATCGATATCGGCTCGAGCTCGCGCGTGGCCTGGCGCGCCGCCTCCGCGGCGGCGACGTGCGCGGCCTCCGCCGCGATGGCGGCTTCGCGCGTCGCGGCGACTGCGTCGAGCTTCGGTCGCAGCTCCGTCATCGCCGCGGCCCGCTGCGCCTGCAGCTCGGCGATCCGGGCGACGATCTTGGCCTTGGCGTCCTCGGCGAGCTGCCTTGCCTCGGGCGAGATTGCAGCGCCGATCGCCGCCTCGGCCGCCGTCAGCTGCGCCTCGGCGCGGCCGTGCAGGTTCTCCGCCGTGCGCACCTGCGCGCGTGCGCGGGTGACGTCCCGGAAGGCCGTCACGGCGGCGAGCCTTGCCTGATCGGCGCTCCTTGCTGCCGCCTCAGCTTCGGCCGCACGTGCGAGCGCCACCTCATTGCTGCGCGGATTCGCCGGGAACAGAGCCGGGTGTGCGATCTCCGTGGGCGCCGCTTCGCCTGGCGACACGATCACCCGCATGCCCATGCGGGTAAGCTCGAACAGCCGCGCCGCAAAGTCGAACGGCAACCGGACGCAGCCGTGCGACGCCGGATAGCCCGGCAGCGGGCCACCGTGCAGCGCGATCCCCGACCAGGTGATGCGCTGCATGTGCGGCATGTAGGCGTCGTCGTAAAGGTTCGAGTAGTGCTCGGCGTTCTTCTGGATGACGCTGAAGACGCCGGCCGGGGTCTCGCGTCCCTTCTGGCCGCTCGACACCGGCGACCGCAGGATCCAGCCGTTGGCGTCGTAGACGGTGATGCGCTGGTTGCGCAGCGAGACGATGGCCATGAGCGGCTCGCCGACCGGGCGTGACGCGACGGTCTCGATCGCGCGCTCGCCTCGAACGCTGGTGGCGCCGGCATCATCGGTTGCCGCGCTCAGCGCGGCCAGACCGGCAATCGCAAGCCGCACCGGCCGCGTCCGTGGCCGCTCGTGCTTGGGCGTCATGAACCGGGATATCATGCGCGTGGCAACCGTTCGGGCTACGCCGGTTTCGCAACTCGGGCAACTCATAGCGCCATTCAGGCGCGCCTGCCAACTCTCGGAGCGCCGCTCCGGGTCGGCGCCGCAGCTGCCATCCGGCCCGCGTCGCGGAGCGCGCTCGGCGGGATTCTTTGTGCCGCACGGTGAACCAAACCGACGCCCACGGCGACTACGGCGAGGCGAAGAACATCAACGAGCTCAGCGGTCAGATGCCCGGGCAACCCGAACCAACGAGCGCGCCGGGGCCGATCGTCACGGCGCGCCCTGCGTCGCTGTGGCGGCGGCTTTTCGCGTTCGTCATCGATCTCGCCCTCATCGGTGCACTCGAAAAGCTGGTTCGCCTCGCCCCTTTGGCAGCGATGAGCGATGCCGGCGCACGTGGCCGGCTGATCGGCTGGTGCCTGGTGCTGGCCTATTTCGCCGGCTTCGACAGCACGCTCGGAAGCGGGCGATCCATCGGCAAGCGGCTTCTCGGCATCTGCGTGGTCCGCGCCGACAATACCTACCTGTCGCCGCCGGCGGCCGCGCTGCGTGCCGCGCTCCTGACAGCGCCGTTTTTTGTGAGCACGGCTGCCGACGCACTGATTATCGAGGCACTGCTGAACGTGGCGGTAGGCGGCCTGCTGGTCGCAATGATTTATCTGCTCGCGCTGAGCAACGACACGCGGCAGGTGCTGTTGCACGACCTCGCGCTCGGCACCTTGGTCGTCCGCGAGGAGGACCGCAGGCAAGGCCGGCCGCTGCCGACCGTCGTTCCCCTTCGCAGGGGGCATTTGATCGTTGTCGGCCTGGTCCTGCTCGCAAGCTTTCTGCTTCCGCTCTTTGAGGCGTGGCTCGGCCGGCCGCAATGAGCGGAAACGACCCGCGGCCGAGGTGCGCTCTGGTGCCGAGCGGCGAAGCAGGGCCGGTGGATTTCGGCTTACGCTCTAGATCGACGGCGCCGCAGGTCTCTCGCGGCTGGAACTGACCGCCAGCTCGGTCGCGCGGCCGTGGTTCGCCAGCGCCTGCTGCAAGCGGCTACGGGCGGCCAGATTGCGCGCTTCGAGCTTCGGGTCGCAGGCGACGTGGCGGCAATCATACCAAGGCTGCCGGATCGTCTGCGCAAGCTTGTCGACCGTCTCCGGGGTAAGCCCGGCGGCGCGGTCCAAGTCGGTCGCGAGCCGCTCCATCCAGGCGGTCGCTTCCACGGCCCGCGTCCGGCTGTCGGTCACCATCGCGATCGCGGCCACGACGGCGCAGATCCCGACCGCCACGAGACAGCGTGTCACGGCCCGAAGCGCCCTCGGCTCCGGTCCGGTGGCCAACGGGCCCGATGCCCCTGCCTCCAGCCAAAGATGCGTCGCCCTGAGATCTTGCCGCATGGACGCCCCTCCCGAATGTCGACGCGGAATGAAGCACAATGCCGCCGGCGCGGGGTGTGAGCTTGTTCACACGGCTTCGCAGGTTTCGGCCGCGACTACCCGACCGGATGGCCGCAGGCCCCCGCCTCTCCACCAGCGGGGCGACCGTCACGATGAACCGCGGCGCCAGGGGCGAGGTAGCGTCCGGCCGCCTCGATCGTCGCAGCCACCTTTTCGACATCGGCACCATTTTTCCCGTCGGTGCGCCGGGCGCACCCCGCCATGTTCTTGATCAACTTCAACTTTCCGCCTCTCCTACGAAGCGTCCTACCGACTCAGCGTCTCGATTGACTCGGTCGGTCGGCCGAATTATAATCGGTCGGTCGACCGAATAATATAAGGAGGTCCCCATGGGCGCGCTCGCTTCGGTGCTGTACGGCGGCATCGTCTACCTGTTCTTCCTGGCAACGTTCCTTTACGCGGTCGCCTTCGTCGGCAACCTGCCGGTGCCGAAGACGATCGACAGCGGCAAGCCCGGACCACTCGCCACGGCGCTGATCATCAATACCCTGCTGCTCGGGCTGTTTGCGGCTCAGCACAGCGTGATGGCCCGTCCGGGGTTCAAGCGGTGGTGGACACGGTTCGTGCCGCATGCGGTCGAGCGCACGACCTATGTGCTGCTCACGAGCCTAGCGCTTGCCCTGCTCTACTGGCAGTGGCGACCGATGGTCGAGCCGGTGTGGTCGGTCACTCGCCCGGCCGGCATCATGGTCATGCAGACGATTTTCTGGATCGGCTGGGCGGTGGTGCTGATCAGCACCTTCCTGATCAATCATTTCGAGTTGTTCGGCCTGCATCAGGTCTATGCCCGGCTACGCGGCCGGTCGCTGCCGTCGCCGACCTTCAAGACGCCCGGCTTCTACAGGCACGTGCGCCACCCGATCTATCTCGGGCTCCTGCTCGCCTTCTGGGCGACGCCGACGATGACCGCCGGCCACCTGCTGTTCGCTTTGGCGACCACCGGCTATATCCTCATCGGTATCTATCTCGAGGAGCGCGATCTGATCAGCCTGTTCGGCGATCAGTACCGCCGCTATCGCGAGCAGGTCTCGATGCTGATCCCGCTTCCGGGGCGAAAGTCTGCGCCGCCATCGGCGTCGCCGTCGCTCGAACCCAAGCGCCCGTAGCGGCAACATCGCGGGGTGCGGCGCATGCGGCCCGCGCGGCGGCGCCCTCCCCGCGGTCGCCGATTGGGGGGCCGGCTGTTTCCGGCCTGAAGCTCGAATCTAGAAGTCTGGAGGACGAATGGCGCCGGCACCGGCAAGAAAGGTGGAGACCAGCACCAGCTTGCTCGAAGCGGCGAAAAAGGTGCTGCGCCAGAGCGGCTATTCCGGGTTGTCGACCCGTGACGTGGCGGCTGAGGCCGGCGTGCCGCTGAGCCAGATCCATTATCACTTCGGCTCCAAGCAGGGGATGCTGCTGGCGCTGTTCGAGCACCTCAATGCGCAGCTGCTCGATCGCCAGAATGCCATGTTCGCCGACACCGCGCTCATGCTCTCGGAGCGCTGGGACCGCGCCTGCGATTACCTCGATGACGACATCGCCTCCGGCTACGTGCATGTGCTGCAGGAGCTGATCGCCGCAAGCTGGGCTGATGCCGCCGTCGCCAACGTCATCCGCGCCGCCATGATGGGTTGGTTCGCCCTGCTCGCCGGGGTCGCGCGCGAGGCCGAGCGCGAGCTTGGCGGGCTCGGCCCGTTCTCGCCCGAGGAGGTCGCGGCTCTGGTGGGCAACGCGTTCATCGGGGCGGAAAGCCTGTATCTGCTCGGCGCCGAGAGAAGGAGCGTGCCGGTGCGGCAGGCGCTGCGCCGGGTCGGCGATCTCATTCGCATCGCGGAGAGCCGTTCGTCCACGAGGTGATGCTGTGCGCGCAAAGCTGCCCAACAAGGACGGGTTGGTCGAACGCGACGGCGTCAAGATCCATTACGAGATCTACGGCGACGGCCCCCAAACCCTGCTGTTCGTGCCGCCCTGGTCGATCGTCCACTCCCGTGTCTACAAGGCGCAACTGCCCTATTTCAGCGAGCGCTTCCGCTGCATCACGTTTGATGGGCGCGGCAACGGCAAATCCGACCGGCCGACCGACGTCGCCGCCTACTCGTTGGACAACTTCTTCGCCGACGCCCTCGCCGTGATGGAGGTGACCCAGGCCGAGCCGGCGATCGTGGTCGGCCTCTCGTTCGGCGGCATGCTCACCTGCATGTTGGCCGCTTACCATCCCGAGCGGGTGCGGGCCGCCGTCCTGGTCGGGACTGCGGCAAGCATCGGGCCGAGTTATCCGTACACCTCGCCGCAGCATTTCTTGACCCGGCGTGAGAAGTTCGACGGCTGGGACAAGTACAACCGCGAGCACTGGCTCGCGGACTATCCGGATTTCGTGGAGCACTTCATCAACAACGTCTTCTCCGAACCACATTCCACCAAGCAGATCGAGGACGGCATCGCCTGGGCCGAGGACACCACCGGGCCGGTGCTCGCCAGGACCGTGGAAGCTCGGATGATTGCGCCCGGGTGCGACGTCAGCGAGGCGATGTTCCGCCGCATCCGCTGCCCCGTGCTGATGATCCACGGCGACAACGATCAGATCCAGCCCTATGCGCGCGCGCAGGTCGTGGCCCAAGCCACCGGCGCCGAGCTGGTCACGATCGCGGGTGGCGGTCACAATCCGCTCGGGCGCTTTCCGGCCAAGTGCAATGCCCTGATCGTCGACTTCCTCGATCGCAGGCTCGGCATTGCGGCGCCGCGAACGAAAGCCCACAGGGCCGGCAAGGACAAGCGCGCCCTCTATCTCTCCTCGCCGATCGGGCTCGGGCACGGTCGCCGCGATCTCGCCATCGCACGCGAGCTGCGCAAGCTGCATCCCGACCTCAAGGTCGATTGGCTGGCGCAGGACCCGGTGACGCGCCTGCTCGAGGCCAACGGCGAGCGCATTCATCCCCTCAGCGCGCGCCTCGCGAGCGAGTCGTGCCACATCGAGCTCGAGGCGGGCGAGCACGACCTGCACTGCTTCCAGGCGATCCGGAGCATGGACGAGGTTTTGATCGCCAACTTCATGATCTTCCAGGATGCCGTCGATGCGACCGCATACGACCTGGTGATCGCCGACGAAGCCTGGGACATCGATCACTATTGGCACGAGCATCCGGAATTGAAGAACGCCAAGCTCGCCTGGTTCACCGATTTCGTCGGCTATCTGCCGATGCCGTCAGGCGGCGGGCACGAGGCGTTCCTGACCGCCGACTACAACGCCGAGATGATCGAGCACATCGAGCACCATCCCGATGTCCGCGACCGCGCCATCTTCGTCGGCGAGCCGGACGACATCATTCCGCGCTCGTTCGGACGCGACCTGCCGAAGATGCGCGACTGGGTGCCGAGGCATTTCGATTTCGCCGGCTACGTCATCGGCGAACATCCCGGGGCCTTCGGCGCCCGCGCCGACCTCCGCCAAAGCCTGGATTATCGGCCGGATGAGCGCGTATGCGTCGTGACCGTCGGCGGATCGGGCGTCGGGGTCCACCTGATCAGGCGCATCCTGCAGAGCTGGCCGATTGTGCGGGCGAAGGCGCCGGAGCTGCGCATGATCCTGGTGGCCGGCCCGCGCATCGATCCGCGGTTGCTCGATGCGCCTGCCGGCGTCGAGGTGCGCGCCTTTGTGCCGGACCTCGATCGCCATCTGGCGGCCTGCGATCTGGCGCTCGTGCAGGGCGGGCTGACGACCTGCATGGAACTCACCGCCGCCGGGACGCCATTCCTCTACTTCCCGCTCAAGAACCATTTCGAGCAGAACTTCCACGTCGCGCACCGTCTCGATCGCTATGGCGCGGGCAGACGCATGGAATTCGCGACCGCGACGCCGGACATGATTGCCGACGCCATGCTTGACGCGTTGCGGGCCCCGGCGCGGTTCAAGCCCGTCGAGGCCGATGGCGCCGCGCGCGCGGCACGCATGCTTGCGGACCTCATATGAGCGACGTTGGCCGCCGCAAGCTGGCGCGGCAGATCTACCGAGAGACTCGGTGACGAGCCGGTGATCGACGACAAGTCGGAAGGCGGCGCCACCAGGGCGTACACGACACCTCGGCTGCGATCCAAGAATCTAGGATGCAGCCGGCCGGCAAACGCTTCATGCGCTGACTCGCGCTGGGCGCTGGCCGCGGTGGCGGCATCGGATCCGGGAGGGTTCAAGATGGGAAAGCTCGAAAATAGGACGGCGATCGTGACGGGCGGTGCAACGGGCATTGGGCGTCAATATGCGGAAGCCCTCGCGCGCGAAGGCGCGACGGTCGCCATTGTCGATCTCGCCGATTGCGAGGCTGCTGCCGCTGAGATCAATTCCGGCCTGGGTCGCAAGGCCTGTCTCGGCATTTCGGCCGACGTCGGTGATGAGGCCGCCGTCAAAGGAGCGATGGCGAGAATTCTCGAAAACGCGGGTCCGATCGATGTCCTGGTCAACAATGCGGCAATCTACTCTGCGCTTGCGCCCGTTGCGTTTGCCGATATCGACGTCGCGCAGTGGGACAAGGTCATGGCCGTCAATTTGCGCGGCCCTTTCTTGATGGTGAAGCACGCTGCTCCGACAATGATCGCGCGCAAGTGCGGCAAGATCATCAATGTCAGCTCGGGGACGGCCTATAAAGGAATGCCTTTGATGTTGCACTATGTGACTTCAAAGGGCGGAATTCTTGCATTCACTCGCGCACTTTCGCGGGAACTCGGTGCGCACAACATTTGCGTCAACACACTGGCGCCGGGACTGATCAAGACGGAGGGCACTCATGCCAATTCAGGCCGGACCGCGGCTGCCCGTGATCAGGTCATACGAAGTAGGGCTCTTCAACGAGACGGTTATCCGGCCGACCTCCTGGGAGCGCTGATCTTCTTGGCATCCGGAGATAGCGACTTCATCACGGGGCAGACAATCGTTGTTGATGGTGGATCGGTTAACACCTGAGGCGGCCGCGTGAGCCCTTTGCGAATTGCGAACGTGGTACGGGAATGAAGCCGCCGGGCCGAGCGCGTCTCGACGCGCGGCACGCATGCTCGCCGATCTCCTGTGACGGACACCATGATCGACGCGCGTGCCTAGTCGCGGTCGACCGCACCAAGCCGAGGCCTTAAGAGCCCTCGGAGCCGGCCCAACCGCCGAGCGGTAAGGGAGGCTCCGAGGACCGCGATAGCCACCGCAGGCCAATTGTAGATATTCGATGCGGTGAACTCGATAATGAGGACAAATGCCGAGAGCGGAGCCTTTATTGCTGCGGCCAATGTCGCTCCAGCACCGATGACGGCGCCGCCCAGAGACGACACGGGCCACATTGTTAGCCCCCACCCTGCGGCTAGCGTCATCCCGAATACCGCTCCCGTGGAGAGTGATGGCGTCAGTTTGCCGCCGATTGCACCGGAACCGACCGTCAGGAATGTTGCGAGCGGCTTTGCCGCGAGCAGCCAGGTCGCCGTATACAACGGAAGGTCCAAAGAGAAAACGTGTAAACTCAGGGCGTGTCCGTTACCGAGCACAAGCGGAAGCGGAATCGCCAGGCAGGCCAGGGCCAAATAGCTCAGCGGCATGACCCAGAAAATCGCATTTCCCTTGGGCGCGCGTCGCGCGAGAGCGTCAAACACCGCTCCGAAGCCAAAGCCTGCTGCGCCAAAGAGCGGTCCGCACAGCATGGCAAAGGCCATGAGGGAGACGTCGGTGTTCCAGGAGGCCACGGGATAGATTGGACGGTCAGGAACGGCAATCGAGGCCACCGCGGTTGCTAGGTACGACGCTCCGAAGCATGCGATAGCTACCACCGCTGCCTGTTTCGGCTGCGCCCTGAGCCGCGCAAGACCCCAAACGCATTCCAATGCGAAGAACGCGCCTCCTACCGGGACATTGTAGATGCTGGCCAATCCACTTCCCGCGCCACATGCCACCAAAGCAAGTCTTTGGTCATGGGAGAGCCGCAACAAGCGGAAGCCAAGGCACGCCCACATCGCGCCAAGCTGGCGTGGTGCGCCTTCCCGACCGATCGACCCGCCTGCGCCGACGTTGATAACCTGAAGCGCAGTGTCTGCGACTGTCCAAGCAGGAGGCATGTCATTACCCCGGGCCGCATCCGACACCGACGGAATGCGGGGACCAAACTTTCGTAGAGTCCACCATGCGGCAGCGACGAGACATCCGGCAGACGTGACAACACAGAAACGGCGAAATGCTGATGCCTGCGTCACTGCCTCGGCGACGGTTCCGGTTGTGAAGCCAAACGCAGCTTGCTCTACAATGCTAAGTAAAAGGGTAAATCCAGCCCCGCCCAAGCCGCACATTATGCCAAGTGCGCCGACGGTCCCCACGAAGGGCCAGCTCAGCAGCTCGGGTGTTTCACTCAGCTTCAGCTTGAAGTCGTCCCCTGAGGACATCTTCGCCGCTCCACGCAAACTCGCCTTGGATGAACGTAAACTCAAAGCCCCGGGGGAAACTCGAACTCTTCCGGAGTTCGCAAATCGCGGAGCGAATCAGCCAGGGAAAACCCCGCGGCGAGGTCTAGCGGGGCTGATCGTCGATGATCGTGAGCGTGCGCGCCGACGGATCCACCTCCACCTCGGCTCCACTCGGCACTGCGAGGGTGATGTCCTGCTCGAATCCGGCGAGCATCGGCACGTCGCCGAGCGCCGCACCCTGGGCCAGGATCGGGTTGACGGAATTGAGCACCACCGCCAGCGGGACGACGCCGCGCGACTGCATCTCGTGCAGCATCCAGGCGGTGGCGACGCCGCCCTTGGCGGTGTCGAGCACCAAGATCTTGCCGACATAAGATTGGCCCACCAGCTTGTGGGTCGGCCGGCAGAACACGCCGGCGATGCGATCGAGATCGTAACGGGCCGAAAAGCCGTCGCCGGCGACCAGCGCAATGCCGCGTACCGCGCGGCCGATGGCATGACGGGCGCGAAAAACCCCGGCCGTCATCCGAGCCTCAAGGTGCCGCTCGCCGCCGCGCCCACGCAGGCTTCCATCGACGCCAGCATCGGCCGATAACCGTAGCCCCCGAGAATGTTCACCAGCTTGGCGCTGTTGGTCGCCAGCGATTTCCAGCCGTTGGCCTCGGCGATTTCGCGCGCATAGGATTGATAAAAGCACATGCCGGCGAGCACGTTGCCGCCGGCGGCTTCGATGCGTGCCGTATAGCCGGCCCGATCGGCGTCCGGCTTGACCTGGGGGCTGGTGACGGCGAGCAGCGGCACCTTGAAGCGCTGCCCGTCGCACAGGTCGGCCAACTCACGCAGCTCGTAGAGGCTCAGCTGCGGCGCCGAGAACACGACCACGTCGACCGTGTCGCTCGCGTGGTAGGACCTTTGCAGGCCGATCACGTCATCGCGCGTGACGCGGTGGCTCGGCAGATTGGCCGGCGCGACATCGGCCAGGCGCGCCGCTTCCGGTGTCAGTCCGACGACATGGTAGAGCGCGGTCGAGCCGAAGCTCGCCATGGCGGCGCCGAAATGCTTGAGCTGATCCGAGCGCGGGGCGCCTTCGATGCCTTCGATCACCGGAACCGCCCAATAGTTTCCGGCGATGCGGCCGATGACGGCGCCGAGCGCGCCCCAGTCGTTGAGCGACACCGGCGCGAAATCGACGCGAACGTGCAGCGTTGCGCGGCGGTGCTGCGCGAGGTGGAAGCCATAGCGCGGGGTGCGGCCGGTCAGGCCCGCCGCCAACGCGGAGGGTCCGCCCTCGAAGTTCGACCGCGCGCCGCACACGGAATTCGAATAGATGACCACCCCGGTGTCGCCGAAGGCGACGTGCTCGTGACGGATCGGCGCCTGGATGGTCTGATAGTTGATGCAGGTATCGGTCATCGTGACGCCGAGCTTGACCAAGGCCGCGATCGTGCGCCGCTCCAGGTCGAGCATCGCTGCGGTCTGCCCCAGCATGCCGGCTTTGGAAAAGTCGGTCCCGCGCGGATCGGTGATGGTCGGGATCCTCACCCGTTGCTGGCCCTCATCGTAGGCCGCGAGTTCCTCCAGGTAGCGCACGCCCGCTTCACCGAGGCTTTCGGTATCCGCCATGATGTGCGCCTGCGTCACCGGTACGAAGTCGGCGGCGCCGAAGAAATCTCCGACGCTGATCTGATGGCGCAGCGCGCGTTGCGGCAGCGGGCCGTGCTTGCCGGCGAGAATCTCCTGCTCGTCCTCGTTCAGGCGCATCCGCATCATTCCATGGTGGCGCCGGACTCGCGCACCGCCTTGCTCCACTTGTCGAGCTCACGCCGCTGGAATTGCGCGAAGTCGGCGCGGATCAAAACCGTCGGCACGACGCCAAGCGGCTCGAGCTTGCTGCGGAACGCGTCGCTGCGCACGACCCCGGCGATGGCGTCGGCAAGCGGCGCCGCCAGATCGTCGGTCATCCTTGCCGGGGCGAACACTGCCCACCATGCGGCAGTCTCGAAGTCCCCGTAGCCGGATTCGGCGATCGTCGGCACCTGGGGCAGCACCGGCGAGCGCGCGCGGCTCGAAACGGCGATCGCGCGCAACCTGCCGCCTTGGACGTTCGAGATCACCGATTGCAGCGGATCGAACATGAGATCGATCTGCCCGCCGACGAGATCGGTGACTGCCGGCGCGCTGCCCCGGTAGGGTACGTGCTGCATGCTGATCCCGGCCGCGCGCTTGAAAATCTCCGCGGTCAGGTGTCCGGGCGTGCCGTTGCCGGCGGTGCCGACCGTGAGCCTGCCCTGCTGGCGCTTGGCAAGGTCGACCAGGTCGGCAAGGCTCATCACCGCCAGGGCGGGGTGCACGACGACCGCCACCGGCGCGGCCGCGACCAGCGCAATCGGCGTAAAGTCGGCGACCGGATCGTAGGGGAGCTTCTTGTAAAGACTGGCATTGATGGCGTGGGTGCCGACCGTCGCCATCAGCAGTGTTGCGCCGTCGGGCGCGGCCCTGGCAACGGCGTCGGCGCCGATCGAGCCACCCGCGCCGCCCCGATTGTCGACGATGATCGCGGCCTTCAGGGCATCGCCCACGAATTGCGCGAGCGGTCGAGCCACAATATCGGTCGGCCCGCCGGCCGGAAACGGAACGATCAACCGGATTTGCTTTCCGGCAAACGGCTGCGCGCTCGCGCCGCGTCCATGGATGAGAGGCGCCGTGGCGGCAACCGCCATGGCGCCGAGAAAATGCCTGCGCAGCATGAGCTCCCCCCCGCAAGATGCGAATCTTGTTCTAGCCTGATGTCGCCGGTTTGCGAACTGCTAACTCCTGAAGCCCCTTGAGAGCGGGCGCTGCATCGCCGGGCCCCCCACCGTTTCCCGGATCTCGAAGGTCGTGAGGGTCTTTGCCAACTTCCAGGGGACCGGCGTAGGTGCGACGCGTTTCCGCAATGAGCTGATCGACCGTGGCGGGCGGAACCGGGTCGCTGGCGAGCTGACGGCAGGTCAGCCTTGGGGTCCAACACCGGCCGTCCCACCAGGATGAGAACCTACTAAGCTAGCGCAACCCATCGTGCTTGAGGCCAATGACCCCCGTATGGACGTCTCCAAGCTGCTCAATACGGGTGTTGGCAAAACCAACTTCTCGCATCCACTCGGTGCATTCCGCACCAGTGTACTCGAACCCACCGGCCGTCTCGATCAGCATGTTGAGACTGGAAAGCAACCCGTGCGCACGCACGCGATCATCGTCGACGAGAGGATCATAGACGATCAGCGCTCCGCCATCCGGCAACGCGTCGTACGCCTTCTTCAGCAGTAATTTCTTCGTCGGCAGATCCCAGTTGTGCAGGATGCGCCCCATGACGAGGACGTCTGCCGGGGGCAGCGGATCTGCAAAGAAATCGCCCGCATAAAACCGAAGCCGTTCGTTCAGAGCGTGCTTATGCACATAGGCTGAAAAGACGGGCTCGACTTCCGGAAGGTCAAAGCCGCCGCCCGTCAGGTGAGCGTGCACTCGCGCAATTTCTACCGGCACACACCCCTGCGCGGTCCCGATGTCGAGGACGGTGCGATGGTGGATCCACGGAAAACTCCTCGCGAGCGTCTGCGCCGCCAACAGACTGCCGGCACTCATTCCGTTCAAAAAAACTTCCTGGGCGACTTTGTCGGCATAGAGGGCCGGATAGCTGCCCGTGGCCAATGCGCCGCTTTGCGGCGTGCCACTTCGGAGCGCCCGCGTCAGCCAAGTCCAATTCTGGTAATGGCGCGCGTTAAGGTGCTCCAACAGACCGCCAATGTAAGTCGACTTTTGCCTATCCAGGTAAAGATCGGTGTCTGACTGGTTGCAGTATCGGCCAATTTCATCACGGTTCAGGAAGTTCAACGCGACAAGCGCGTCGAAGAAATCGCGGGCGCCACGCCCGTGGAGGCCAAGCCGCGCTGTGAGGGTGGCCAGATCCAACGGCCCGTTCGACAGCGTCGTGAAGACGCCAAGCTCGACCGCGCTGAACAACGCTTTGGATCTCCAGAACCCATACCCGACCTCCAGGATATGATCTGGCGTTATGGCAGTGCCATCCCGGATATCGTTCACTGCAGGATTCGCACAACGGGAGCATCCCACATTGGCGCGGGATGCTCCACGGCAGGGCCCATCGGGGTCATTGTTTCTCGCTTGAGTCATCGTCGACATCAGTCGATCTTGATCTTGGCGTCGCGTACGACTCTGTCCCACTCAGCCGATTCTGCCTTGATGTGAAGGGCAAAGTCTTCGGGCGTGCGGACCAGGGGGCCAAAACCGAGCATCGCCAAACGGTCCTTGACGTCCGGAAGCGCCAACAGCTGCGCGATCTGGCCGCTGAGGAAGCGAATAACTTCCGCAGGTGTTCCGACCGGGACCAGCACGCCCGTCCAATATCCGACTTCATGGTTCGGGATGCCGGCCTCCTCCAGGGTCGGTACGTCCGGCAAGGCGGGCGAGCGCTGTTTGTCGGCGACCGCCAGCGCCCGCAGCTTGCCGGCTTTAACGTGCTCGGCGACAAGCGGCAGCGTGATGTGGAGAATTTCGGTCTGACCGGCAAGGGTCGAGAGCACGGCCGGTCCGCCGCCCTGGAAGGGCACCTGCACAACATCAGCGCCATGGGAGAGCTTGAACAGCCGCTCGCACGCGATGTGCGGCGAGGTCCCGTAACCCGGGCTGGCATACGTGTACTTGCCGGGATTGGCTTTGATCAGCGACATCAGCTCCTTCATATTTGCAGCGGGAACCGATGGATGCACGGCGATGGTCTCGGGCGCGGCCGCGACCGTTGCGACCGGCGTGAAGCTCTTGAAGGGGTCATAAGGGACTTTGGACTTGACCAGCGGTTGCACCACGAAGTCTTGATTCACGATCAAGAGGGTGTGGCCATCGGCCGGAGCGCGCGCCGCCGCTCCCGTGCCGATCGTGCCCCCCGCGCCGCCGAGATTCTCCACGTAAAACTGCGCGCCGGAGAGCTCCGATAGTTTCTGCGCGACGAGGCGCCCGATGATGTCGGCAGCGGCCCCGGGCTGGTAGGGTACAACGACCCTTACCGGTCTCGTCGGATAACCCTCGGCTCGCGCGGGCTGTTGACCCGCGGCCGAAAGTGCGAACAGCGGTAGGAACCCTAGAACCAAAAACGACAGCGACGTCTTCATCGCAACCTCCTGTACGGTTGGCGTATGTCGTGCTGTCGGGCCCGACCAGCATGGATTTCCAGCTGGTCACATTGAGGCTAGCCGAAACGGCCCATAACAGGTAATTCTATTGTTTGATCATATCATAACTGTTCGATAATGAGACGCTCATGCACTGGTCAGACCGTCTCGGGCGCCGACTGAAGTTACGCGACCTGCACATTCTCCTTGCCGTCGCCAAGTCGGGCAGCATGGGAAAGGCGGCAGCCGATCTCGCGATTTCTCAGCCCGCGGTCTCGAAGGCAATTGCCGATGTCGAGCATGCGGTCGGCCTGCGGCTTCTCGACCGTGGCCCCCAGGGAATCAGGCCGACGCTCTACGGCCACGCACTGCTACAATGCGGCGTCGCCGTGTTCGACGAGCTCCGGCAGGGAGTTAAACAGCTTGAATTCCTGACCGACCCGACCGCCGCAGAATTGCGCATCGGATGCAATGAAACTCTCTCCGCGGGATTCGTATCCGCCGTGCTCGACCGCCTCTCGCGGCAATATCCACGGGCCACTTTTCATCTCGTTCCCGCAGATCGCGCCACGCTGTTGAACCGCGAGCTGCGCCAGCGCACCATCGAGCTCGCCGTCACGACTACACCGGGGCTGGACCTGGAAAAGGATATAGAGGTGGATGTCCTGTTCGAGGACCGCTTCGTTGTCCTCGCGGGCGCGGAAAGCAAATGGGCTCGCCGCCGAAAGTTCACTTTAGCTGACGTGATCAACGAGGCCTGGATTCTACCGCCGCCCGACAGCCTCCCGGGATTGAGCATCGCCGAGGTGTTTCGCGCGAGCGGCTTGCAGCCTCCTCACGCGCACGTGGTCTCGTTTTCCATCCCGTTGCATCACCATCTGCTGGCCACGGGACGTTACTTGACGATGCTTCCGATGTCGATGCTGCGCTTCGGCAAACACTTGCCTCTCAAGTTGTTGCCGGTTGAGACACCCGAAAACACTTATCCAACGGGGATCGTTGCCCTCAAGAACCGGACACTTGGTCCGTTGGCTCAGCTTTTCATGGACTGCGCGCGCGAAGTCGCGAGACCATTGAGAAAAGGGAATTGGCAGGGCCAGCCATGATACGTGGCGCCAGACCCGGGCGTACGGCCATACCCAAACGCTATAGATTGACGCCATGAAGACCATTCCCAAGCACCGCATCGACGCGCTCACCGACGGCGTCTACGCCATCGTGATGACGATCCTCGTGCTCGACATCAAGCTGCCGGCGCAGGCGGACTACGGCAGCGCCGCCGAGCTCGTGGCCGCGCTCGGCAAGCTCGGCCACGAGTTTCTCGCCTACGCGATCAGCTTCTTCGTGCTGGCGGCGTTCTGGCGCGGCGAGGCGTCGGCGCGCGGCGGGCCCGAGGAAGCTTCGGACCGCCACGCCGGCTGGTGGATCCTGCGGCTGTTCTTCATCACCTGCGTGCCGATCTCGACCAGCATCGTCGGCAGCTACGGCCACCTCGCGCCGGCGGTCTGGCTCTACGCCGCCAACATGATCCTGGTCACTGTGCCCGGCCTGGTGATGGCCGAGCTCGCGCCGGACGAGTCGCAGCTGCGGCGCGCGACGCGCATCCGGCTCGGCCTCCTGATCGTCTCGGCGCTCGTGTCGGTGGCGGTGAGCCTGGCTGCGCCGACGATCGCGATGTACGCCTATCTCATCAATGCCGCGGCCCCAGCGCTGACAGCGTGGCGCGACCGCGCGTCGGCGCCGGCGGCGTAGCCGAAACGGCGGGACCTCACCTCTTGGTCCGCCGCTTCTTCTTCGACTTCTTGGTCCTGCTCCCGTAAGTCCCAGCGCGCGTCACGTTGGCGGCCGCCACCCGGAACGGGCCGGCGCGCGCGAGCTTCACGGCCTTGTCGCGGTCGTACCACCACGTCTCCGCGATGCCGCGGCCGTAGCGCGGCTTGATGGCCGGCCTGGCAAAGACGTCCCAATAGGCCAGCCAGTGCACGGCCTTGTACCACATCGGGATCCAGTACCGCCCGGCACGGAGCAGCCGGTCGAGCGCGCGGCACGCCATGGTGAGCTCCGCGCGGCTGTTGGCCGCGACGACGGTTTCGATCAGGGCGTCGATCGCCGGCTCCCGAATGCCGGCAAGGTTGAGCGAGCCCTTCGTTGCCGCCGCCTGCGAGCCGAAGTACTGCCGCAACGCCTCGCCCGGCGTGACCGAGAAATTGGCGCGCTGGATGACGATGTCGAAGTCGAACTCGTCGACGCGGCGCCGATACTGCACCGCATCGACGATGCGCACGTCGGCATCGATGCCCAGCCTGGCCAGGTTCTTGATCAACGGCATCGTGTGCGGCTGGAACGTCGGCTCCTCGAACAGGAATTCGGCCGTGAAGCGCTCGCCGTTGGCGTTGACGCGCTTGCCGTCCTGGATCACCCATCCGGCCTGCCGCAACAGCCCGTCGCCACGGCGCAGCAGCGCGCGGTCATGGCCCGACCCGTCGGACACCGGCGGCAGGTATGGGTCGCCGAACACTTCGTCGGGCACCTTGCCGCGCCACGGCTCGAGCAGCGCGAGCTCCTCGGAGCCAGGCGGCCCGTGCGCCACCAGGTCGGAATTCTGGAACACCGAGTGCGTGCGCTGGTAGGACCGGTACATGATGTTGGCGTTGGTCCATTCGAAATCGAAGGCTTCGATCAGCGCTGCGCGCGCCCGCGCGTCCTTGAACTGCTCGCGCCGGGTATTGAGCAGCCAACCCTGGCCGCCGGACGGGGAATGGTCGGGAATGACGTCCTTCCTGATGCGGCCGTCGCGCACCATCGGCAGGTCGTAGCGCATCGCCCAGAAGCGCGAGGACAGCTCTTCGCGGAACAGGTAGTTCCTGGCCGTGAAGCCCTCGAACTCGACCGTGCGGTCGCGATAGAACTCGTAGCGCAGCACGTCGAAGTTCAGTTGGCCGCGGAAGATCGGGAGCTCGGCGCCCCACCAGTCTTTCACCCGCTCGTACTCGATGAAGCGCCCGATCTCGAAGCGGCCGACCTTGTAGGGGCCGGAGCCGAGCGGCGCCTCGACGGTGCTCTCGTCGAACGGCTTCCCGGCATAGTAGGCGCGCGAGAAGATCGGCAGCCCGGCGACGAACAGCGGCAAGGTCCGGGCGCGGTTGCCGAAGCGCACCTCGACGGTGGCCTCGTCCGCCGCTTCGGCGGCCTCCATGTCTTCCAGCGCTTGCGCGATGTTCGGATGCCCCTTGGTCTTGAGAGTGGTCAGCGAGAACGCAACGTCACGTGCGGTCAGTGGCGTTCCGTCATGGAATTTCGCCTCCGGGCGCAACAGGAACCGGTAGGTGCGCCCGTCCGCCGAGAGCCGCACCAAGCGGGCGGCGGCGCCGTACCACGAATCCGGCTCGTCGAGCGACGGGGCCAACAGGGTGGCGAAGGTCCATTCCATGCCCTGCGCGCCGTCGCCCTTGAGGATGTAGCTGTTGAGCGAGTTGAAGGTCAAAAAGGATTGGTTGTAGGCGCGGATCTGGCCGACGAACGACAGCGTGCCGCCCTTGGGCGCGTTCGGATTGACGTAGTCGACATGTTGGAAGTCGGCCGGATACTTGAGATCGCCGTAGGCCGAGAGGCCGTGGGTTTCGATCTCGTTGGCGCGCGCGCGCAATGGGCGCAATGCGGTCGCCGCCAATGTCGCGGCGCCGCCGACGATGAGGCTGCGGCGAGTCGTGAGGTGGGGCTGAGGCCTGTCGGCAACCATGGCAGCTTCGAGCGCTACGTGACGATGTTCGGGCCGCCCCCTCGCACGCCCACGCGGGACGCGGGCGAGCGCGGGCCGGTCGCTACCGATCCTATGGCATTTCAGCGAAGATTGGAGCTGGCGCGGTCCGTATAGGCGGCAGGCTGTCCCGCCTTGACCACGCGACGGTCCACCTTGACGTCCGCCGTCACCGTTCCCGGGTTGCTGTCGCGGGCATAGATCCCGACGATCACCACGCCGAGCGCGGCGACCAGCGCCACTGCGACTATCCTGAGATGGGTGTGGCGGTCGGCCGACCGCAGTGACTCGCTCATCGAAGCATCAGGTCGTTCGATCCTTGCACCGGCCATCGGTGCGCAGGAAGGGCAGTCCATTGCCGCCAGACCTACCAGACATCTCTCTCCTCGTTCATGATCTGAATCAGTTTCACACTGCCCTGCGCCGTGCTTGTCTCTGAGCCTGCCGCCATGGCTGACGATCCTGGGGGGACATCCGCGTGCAACCGACGCCCTCCAGCCGCGTTAGTGCGATGCCAACGGGAAGGGGTTCTCAAATGACCAAGCGCGGTCGGCTCAAGACATTCATCGTCTCGGCCCTCGTGGGACTGCTGTGCACGGCCGGCAAGGCCGAGGCCGCGCAATGCGGCAGCACCGCGGCTGGCTTCGAGGCATGGAAGCAGCAGTTCGCCGCTGAGGCGAAGGGAAGAGGCGTCAGCGCCGCCACCGTCGCCGCCCTGCTGGCCACGAACTATGCGACTGCGACCATTGCGGCCGACCGCGGCCAGCGGAGCTTCCGCCTGTCGCTTGACCAGTTTCTCGCCAAGCGCGGGGGCTCGGCCATCGTCGCGCGCGGGCGCGCGCTCAAGCAATCGCATGCGGCGCTGTTCGCATCTATCCAGCAACGCTACGGCGTCCCGCCCGGGCCGCTGCTGGCGATTTGGGGAATGGAGACCGCCTTCGGCGGTCAGCGTGGAAATCAGAACACGTTGTCGGCCGTGGCCACGCTCGCCTATGACTGCCGCCGGTCGGCCTATTTCACCGATCAGCTCAACGCGTTGCTGTCGCTGATCGATCGTGGCGTGCTCTCGGCCAGCACGCGCGGCTCCATGCACGGCGAGATCGGCCACACGCAATTCCTGCCCAAGAGCATCCTCAACTACGGCACGGGAAACCTCGAGAACACCGCCAACGCCCTGACCTCGACGGCAAATTTCCTCAAGGCCCATGGCTGGCGCGCGGGGGCCGGATACCAGCCGGGGGAAGCCAATTTCGCAGCGATCCAGGCGTGGAATGCCGCCTCGGTCTATCAACGGGCCATTGCGCTCATCGGCCAACGGATCGACGGGGGCAGGGACTAGATAGATCCATGGGCCGTTGGCGTGGGCGCATTGGCGCGCAGCCATGGCCTGATGGTTTTGAGCGCCCGAGCGAGCAACATTGATTGGCCCCCTGGGCGCCCTGTTGATGCAAAAAGGGGCTCAGGCCGATTGCATTTTGCGTTCGATCGCCCGCGCGTCGCGGGACTTCGAGTTTTGCAACACTATGCTTCCAGAACGACTAAACCGCTCGCGCGGTAGGTCGCGGCGGCGATCGGCGTGTCCAACACGATAGCGGGATGGGGCGTCCTGTCTTGAGATGAGGGGTTTGCAACTTTCACTCAAGACAGGAGCATCCCCATGACCGACGAGGCAATAGAAGGAGTCGGACCCTGTTGCCGCCAGATCATTCCGAACAAACACGGCGGAGCACTACTTGTTGGTCGTGGATGTACCTGCAGTCGCTTCGATCTCAACCAACAAATTAGGCCGAGCTAACGCCGCAATGCCACATGTTCGCCGCTCGCCGGATCGGACCTCTTGGACCACAAGACATCAGCTTTCGGTTAGCCAACGCGAGGGTGCGCGCTTCCGGTTGCGGTAACGCGGCATGTCGGGTCACTGGACTCACTGTACCTGTTCGATCTCGCTTGGCCGCCAAGTCTTGGCGAAAAACGGTTCGAGGGGACTGTATAGGCGCAGAATCGTGAACCAGCCCTTGCCAGGCATGGTCTGGATCCAGTTGCCTCGCTTCACCCCCGACGGCTGGGTCGGAGCGAAGTAGATGGTCGTGGAGCCGTCGGCGTTCGGCTCGGCGGCGGGCGAGGGATAGCTCTGGCTGCCGGCGCGCGGATAGCGCTGCGGCGTGTCGAGCATCGAGCGCGTCATGTTGTCGTAGACCGTGAGCGACCAGAAGTTTGCCTCCGGAATGTCCTTCGGCAGCGTCACCTTGTAGGTCTTGGCGCCGTCGAAGTATTGCTTGTTGGCGTCCACGCAAGCGAAGAGATACTGCGAACCGATGCCGGTCAGGCGCATGGCCATCCCAGGCGTGATGCCGGTGATGCCGTAGAAGAAGTTGGTGCGCGCATCCAGCGTCCGGTAGCCGGTGGCCGGAAACGGCTTAACGCCCTCGCGCGTGATCAGCGGGATCGGCGTCTCGAACTGGTAGCCGGTCTCGAACAGGTAGTTCCACCACGCCGAGCCTGGATAGTAGAACCAACTCGGATCGCGCGGGTTCATCAGCAGGCTGCGCGCGGTGGCGTTGGCGACCGCGAGGGCCTCGGTCAAGATCTTCCTCATGCGCGCGTCGGGTGCGAACGGCTTGCCCTTGACGATGCCGATCGCGGCGATCGGCCCCATCAGTTCGGGGTCAAGCGAGGTGGCCGGCTCCTGCTGCACGACCTCGTTCAGCATCTCGTAGTAGGTCCAGTCATTGGGCGGGATGGTGTTCATCACCTTGCCGCTGCCTTCGTGGAACACGGTCGGCGGTGGCTGGGTGACCCGGCCGAGCCGGGCCTTGCCGGCCAGGAACTCGGCGATCGGGGTGCCAACGCCGCCGGGCTCGTACGGGTAGACCTTGGTGAACCTGCGGATCGATTCGGCCGCCGGCTTCGGATCACTCTTGTTCTCCAGGAACGCGCGGCCGAACCAGAACACGCGGGTGGTGCGGGCGCGGGCGGTGAAGAAGCCGCCCTCCGGCAATAGGCCATCGTAGCCGGGCGGCACGATCAGGTATTTGCCGCCCTCGCCGCGGTCGGGGCCGGGCGGGCCGATGTCGACGACCCAACGGAACCAGTAGTCGTCGATGGTGCCGAGAAACCCGGGCGGCACCTCCAGCACCATCGGTCCGTTGGTGAGGTCAAGCACGCCCAAGGCGTAAAACGGTGTCCGCGTTGGCGGTCAGGAACAGTGACTTGGCATCCATCAGATCGGAGAAGACGATGACCTCGTTGTCCTTGACGCCGACGCTCAGCAGGCCATTTCGGGCGGCGTGGATGCTGACGCCCGCCATCGTATCCACGAACGCGCGGAACGCGTGCGTGAAGTCGAGATGGTCGTAGACCTTGTCGAGGGTGGCCCTGCTCGGCGCGCCGTCCTTGAAGTCGAGCGGGCCGAGGCGCGACTCGACCTTGTCCGGCGTGACGAGCGAAGGTGGGATACCGGCAGGCGTCTGCGCCGCGGTCAAGCGCGGCAGGGTCAACATGGCAAACGAAACAACAACCATGAGGCGGCTGATCAGGTTCAATGACGGTAAGAGCGCGGTCCCCTGCATGTCGTCCTCCCGTGCCTCTTCAGTCGATTCTGTGACCCAATGCCCCAAAGCGATATTGTCCTTATCGGAAATGCCGTCATTGTGTCGATGTCCACACAGGGGCCCATCGCAACGAAATGGGGATGTGCGCTCCTACGTCAGCTCGTGCGAGTGAATCGGAAGAGATATGCGCGGCCCGCGAGTTGTCGTTCTGACCCGGAGCTGACGCGTAAATCGCCGCGCGCGGAGTTTCTCTACGAGCGACGACAGCGAGTTGATGGCGCTGCGTTCGCGAGTGGAAGGTCGCGTTCATGGAGCAGCACACCGTAGTCAATCCCAAGACCCCAGTCGGGGTCTGGCAGGGCAACTTCACCAAGCTGCGTGCGCCCAATCTGTACAATTTGCGCGCCGACCCGTTCGAGCGTGGCCCTGACAGCACGCTTTACGGAAATCGGCAGGCGCATCGGGCGCTCCTGTTCGTCCCCGCTCAAGCCATCGTCGCGCGGTACATCGAGAGCTTCAAGGAGTTCCCGCCGCGCGCCAAGGCCGCGAGCTTCACCGTCAGCGATGTGATGCAAAAGATCACGACCAGCGCGGGCAAGAACTAGGCGCGAAGAGCCGGTCGGCGTCATGCGCAGGATGCTTTACTTCGGGAACGCCCGCTGTTGAGCCGGAGCCGACGTCACGCAAGCCGGTTCAAGACACATCGAAGTTTCGGCATCGAGCCTGGCGGCAGGCGCGGCCGGGTTTTTTGACTTGATCAAGTCGACAGACCGTCCGGAACGATGCGGCGAGCCTTTGCGCTTGGATACGATGCTCTTCGACCCCGGACATTGAAATGTGGCGCAGAATCAACAGCTGCGCAAAACTTCGCCTGCGGTCCGGCGGCGCCGCGAGGCCGCGCCGGAATCGGCGTAACCTTTGCGGAGAAGGCGGGCGGCCGATGCCTTTCCGACTGACCGAGCTGCGAGTGGCTGTGTTGTGCCTCGCTATGGCCACGCAGGCGGCGGCCGACGACGCCGTTGTGCGAAAAGCGCCTGCCAAGCCGGCCGAGGTGGTCGACCGCTGCGCCAAGATCGAGCCGCTGCCGGGGACGCCGGTCGTACCGGGCGGCAGTATTTTCGGATTCACCGATCCGACCGACCTCGGCGATCCCTGCACTTGGAGCTTCGCCTCCGAAAACACCGGGCGCGCGGGCAAACGCGACGGCAGCTATTTCGGGCTCGCGAGCAAGTCCGAGACTAGCTACGCCTACACCAGCAACATCGCTTTCGCGTTCTCAGCCTTCACCGCCTATACGCGGTGGTCCAACGTCACGGTGGCGCAGGACGCGCTCGCCAGCCAGGGCGACGGTGTTTTCCTCAACCGTCTCGACCGGCTGAGCTTCGATGGACTTTCCAGCGAATTTCTCGTTCGACTGGTCAAACGTGGGCCCGGCCAGCCTGTCGCCGTGACCGCCTCCGTCGAGCCGCGCTGGTCATACGTGGATCTTGTGACCGGCTACCGGGCGGACGGCTACGCCGCCGAATTCAAGCTGCTTATCGATTTTGCGCTGACGGAGCGCGTGTTCGGAGCCGTCAATTTGAACTACGCTCTCGGGACGCAAAAATTCGATATTCCAAACGCGCCTTGGCAGACCGGCTCGGGGACCAACGTGTCGGCGGCGCTGACCGCGCAGATCCATGCAGCCGAGAAACAGATCGTCGAAGGCGTTTTCGTCGGAATCGAAGGGCGGTACCGGACGCTGTTCGACGGACTATTCCTCGACCGCTTTGCCGGCGACGTCTTCAATTTTGGCCCCACGCTCGCCGTCGCGTTCGCTGGCGACAGACTCCTCACTCTCGCGTGGAGCCCGCAGGTCGCCGGGCGAGTCTCGCCCGCTACGCCGGGCGGGCTCAACCTCACCCAGGCCGATCGCATGGAGTTCCGCGTGAAGTTTGAAACCACGCTTTGGACGGCAGCCCGCCCTCGCGAATAGGCCACCGCGCCTCGGATTCCGCCACCAACCGCGCCGAGAGCCTGCCCTGCCTGCCCCTGGGCTCAGCCTTGCGCGCAACGCGCTTCATCGTGGCGGCCCCAAGGTCTAGACTCCAAACGCAATGGTGCGGACCTACCACCCACCACAACCAGGGAGGTCTCCATGTCTAACGTCAATGGCCTGTCCTTGTCGCGCCGGACCTTGCTTGCCGGCGGCTCCGCTCTCGGCGCGGCCGCGTTGAGCGACGCGGTTCCCGGCAACCTCGCATGGGCGAAGGCGCCGATGGCGAATACGCAGGCGCCGTACTTCTATCGCTTCAAGCTCGGCAATTTCGAAGGGACCATTGCATCCGACGGCATCCTGCCGCTCGGCAAGCCGGACGAGAACTTTGTCGGATTGAGCAAGCAAGAAATGGACAAGCAGCTCACCGACAACTTCCTGCCGCTCGAGAACGCGGTGTTGGAGCAGAACGCCCTCGTCATCAATGCCGGCGACCGCCTCGTCTTGTTCGACACCGGAATGGGCAGCCTCAGCATCTTCGGGCCGACGACCGGAAAGCTCCTGAACAGCCTCAAGCAGGCCGGGATCGATCCCAAGGACATCGACGCCGTGGTGATGAGCCACGCCCATATCGATCACCTGGGCGGTAACGTGGCCGACGACGGCAAACCGAATTTCCCGAACGCGCAATTCTACATCACGCAAGCGGATCACGATTTCTGGACCGACGAGAGCAAGGTGCCGAAGGAGTTCAAGGTGTTCTGGGAAACCGCCACCAAGAACCTCAAGCCGGTGCGCGACCGGATCCATTTCTTCAAGGACGGCGAACAGATCCTGCCGGGCGTAACCGCGATCTACGCGACCGGCCATACAGTCGGCCACACCGTCTTCATGATCGAATCCGCCGGCAAGCAGCTGTGCTACATCGGCGACCTTGCGCATCACCCGGTGTTGCTCCTCGAAAAGCCACTCACGGAGTTCAAGTACGATACCGACCCGAAGCAGTCGGCGCAGAGCAGGGTGAAGATCCTCACCATGCTGGCCGAGAAGCGGATTCCGCTGCTCGCCTACCACTTCGCCTGGCCCGGTATCGGCCATGTGGCCAAGCAGGGCGACGGCTTCCGCTACGTCCCGACGCCGATGCAGATGTCGCTGTGAATCGCTCATAGGGTGGCGCATCGGGGCGCGTTTCGTGAGCCCGAGCCCCTGCCACGCCTCTCATGCTGCGCCGGCGGTCGGGTGCGGAATCATCGGGTCCTGGTTAGCGGCCAGCGCCGTCCTGGCGCTGGCTTTGAGGTTGGCGCGATAGGGCAAGCGCGCTCGGCACTCCAGATCGGAGATCCACCCCGGCCTGGCATTTTCGCAACATCGCCGAAATTTCAACGCCGCGCTGTTGCAATGAATTGACTCTGGTGAAGGGCAATTCCTAGCGTGATGGCATGGGTGCCTTGCGTCACCATAGAGCGTTGGTAGCGTGCATCGCCATAGTTGCCTTGCTGTGCAACTTGGCAACCGCGTTTTCGTCCCTGGCTTTCGCACAAAGCCCCGCGTCGGATTATCCGACCGAGCTGCTCGGGCCGCTGCTGATCTGCACCGAACATGGCGCGCCGATCGCGGTGCCGGAGGGGGGCGAGGCGCCGGAAGCACCCCCCAACCACTGCCCGATGTGCCTGGCGCCGCCGACGCTGCTGTTCATTCTGGTGGCCGCCGAGTCGCACAGGCTGTTGCCGCTCGCGACGCGGCAACGATCGGCGGTGCCCTTCAGCGCCGCGCTGCTCGACTGGCACCGTCGAGCGGGTATAGATATCCGCGCACCGCCTCTCCCAGCCTGAAACCAATCACGTAGCGGTATCGCGCGCCCGCCGCAGCGGGGCGCTCAGGCATGCATGGGAGAGTAGCAATGGCCCACAAGGTATTTATCGCCGCCGGCTTCGTCGCATCGCTGTGCACCGCGCCGGCCCATGCCCATCATCCGGGAACTGGCGGCAACACCGGCGGCGCAGGACCGATCATCACATTGCCGGCGACGACCCTGGAAGCTGGCCAGGTCTCGGTCGCGTTCCTGTCCGAATACATCAGCCTGTCCGGCCTGAACGACGCCGATCTGATCGCGGCCGCGGCGGCGCATCAGCATGTGCACAGCATACGGTCGATCGCCAGCCCCTCGCTCGGCGCCGCTTTCGGCTTCACCAACGACCTCATGGTGCTGGTGCGTGTGCCGTACGTGCGCCGCACCGACATCCGGGAGGGGGAGCATGAACATGTTCACGGCGGGGGAGTGTCAAACACGGTCGCGTTCCGCGGGGATTCGGCCGGTATCGGTGACACGACAATGCTGGCGCAGTACCGTTTCTTCAACAATCCGGCGAGCGGCACCGAGGCGGCGGTGCTGTTCGGAACGCGGCTGCCGACCGGGCGCACCGACGTGCGCGACAACCAGGGCCTGCTGTTCGAAACCGAGTTCCAGCCCGGGTCGGGTGCGGTCGACGCTCTGGTTGGCGCGGCGTTCACGCAACGCTTCGGCGCCTGGTCTTTTGATGCCAACGTGCTCTACGCGTTCGCGGGCGATGGCGCGCAGCAGACCAACCTCGGTAACCGTTTCAATTACAACGCCGCGGTTTCGTATCGCCTCATCGGCGCCGCGCTACAGCCGGCCGTCACTACGGCGCTTGTGCACGCCCGCACACAGCCGCCTCGCCACGGCGGCCCCGGTCACAAGCACGACCATAGCCACAGTCACGATGAAGCACCGGCAAAGCCAGCCCCGCGGTGGATTGCCGATCTGGTGCTGGAACTCAACGGCGAATGGCATGACAATCAGGTGGTAGCGGGCGTCGTCGATCCGAACTCGGGCGGCAACACGGTCTATCTCTCGCCCGGCCTGCGGATCGGTTACGGCGACGTCTCGGGGTTCACCTCCATCGGCGTGCCGGTCGTCAATCAAATGAATGGGCTGCAGTCGAAGCCCGACTACCGCGTGGTGGCCGGGCTGGCGGCGGCCTTCTGACTGAGAGCCATCGAAGGAGGTCGCCATGAAGATGCGAATGCTCGCGCTGGCGCTTGCGATTGCGGCGTGCGCGGCGCCCGCCGGCGCGCATGATTACAAGGCGCAAGGGCTGCTGATTGACCACCCATGGGCGCGGGCCACGCCACAAGGCACCACGGTCGGCGCCGGATATCTGACCGTTCGCAACCGCGGCAAGACCGCCGACCGTCTGCTTTCGGCGGCGACGCCGGTCGCCGGGAAGGTCGAGATTCACCAGATGACCGTCAAGGATGGTGTGATGACCATGCGCCCGGTTGAGGGTGGCATCCCCATCGCGCCCGGCAAGAGCGTCGAGCTCAAGCCAGGCGGGTATCATCTCATGCTCATGGATCTCAAGGCACCGCTGAAGGCCGGTGAGAACGTGCCCGGCTCGGTGGTGTTCGAAAAGGCAGGGAAGGTCGACGTCGAGTTCGTGGTGGAGCCGATTGGCGCCAAGGAGCCGAGTGGACACAGCCGCTAGGGACGCTGATGCCCTCAGGGCGCGGATGCCGACGTGGAGCGGAGCGGAAGCGCACGCCGTTAGGTCTGACCACCACCACAATCGCTCTGGTGGTGGGGGCGGCGCTTACGATCATTGCGCCGCGACTCGGTTGGGCGCACGCAACCCTTATTTCGGCTGATCCTGCCGACCGCGCGGTCATCGCCTCGGCACCGGAAAAGTTCACGCTCACCTTCAATGAGCCGGTTACGCCGCTGGTCCTGAAGCTGCTTTCGACCGACCGCCCTGCCGTATTGCTGGACCACTACCAACTGCAGGACCGCACGCTGTTGGTGCGAGCGCCGGCGTCGTTGAGCGACGGCACGTATCGATTGACGTGGCGGATTGTCTCTGCCGATGGTCATCCGGTTGCCGGCTCGACCTTGTTTGTGATCGGTTCGCAGACCGCCGGCTCCATGCCGGAGGCCGGGGACACGGCCGACCCGCACGCACGCGCCATGATCTGGATCGTGCGCATCATGCTCTATGGCGGCGTGTTTTTCGGTGTCGGCGGGGCCTTTTTCTGTGCCTGGACGGATGTGTCGGCGAAGACGCGCTGGCGCCCGCGCGCATTCCTGTGGGCGAGTCTGCTCCTGGGCCTCGTGGCAACGGTTGTGTCAGTCGGTGCGCAAGGTCTTGATGCATTTGGAGCGCCGCTCGCACAGCTCACCCAACCAATCGTTTGGCAAACCGGCTTCGCCACATCCTGGGGCACGACCGCAGCCATCGGCTTGTTCGGCATTCTCACATGCATTTGTGCCGTCGTGATCGGACGCAAGGGGTATGGGCGGGCCTTAACCTCTGTTGGGCTCTGCAGCCTTGGCCTGGCGCTCGCGAGCAGCGGACATGCGAGCACGGCGGCGCCCCGGTTTCTGACCCAGCCTTGCGTCTTCCTTCATGTCGTGAGCATCGCCGCCTGGACCGGTGCGCTGGTGCCGCTGGCCGTCGCCATCAAGGGAGATGGTGAAGACGCCCTCATGGCGTTGCGACGCTTCTCGCGGGCCGCGCCTGTCGTTGTGGCGATCATCGTTGTCACGGGGGTCATCCTCTCGGTCATTCAGCTCGGCTGGATTGGCGCGCTCTGGGCCACCGATTACGGACGAATACTCCTGGGCAAGCTCGCGATGGTCGCCGCGCTGCTGGCGATTGCGGCATGGAACCGTCTGGCGTTGACGCCTCGGATCACGCAAGGGGACCGAGCGGCGCGCCGTCAACTCGTTCGCGCAGTCGCAATCGAGCTGATTTTGGTAGCCATCATCTTCGCGCTCGTTGCCACATGGCGCTTTACGCCGCCGCCGCGCGCTCTGGCCGCTCCCATCTCGGCGTCCTCTTCGCTTCATCTTCATACCGCCCAGGTGACAGCAGATGTGACATTCACGCCCGCACGGGCCGGGCGGGTGAGCGTGTCGATGATTATTCTGACCGGAAATCTTGGCCCGCTTGATGCTCAAGACGTTCAATTGACTTTGGCCAACCCCGGTGCTGGCGTTGAGCCCATCACGCGCCGAGCCTATAAGCCGGGCGACGGGACGTGGAAGATTGACGCCATGACGCTCCCGTTGCCGGGCCTCTGGTCGGTGCGCCTGGATATGATAATGCCGGATGCCACCACAGCGACGTTAGAGGACACAATCGAAATCGGTCCCTGATGGGACAACTGCTTGAGGTCCATGATGGCAGAAGGGCGTGTGGTGCTTGGCGTCGCGGTCGTGCTGATCGTCGCCGCTCTGATTGTCGATCCGTTTACGCGAGCCGCTGGCGCCGCCGACCCCATCCGCATTTCGGTGCCAATCAAGAACCGTACCCTCGCAAACCAAGCTCAGAAATCCATCAGGATCACGCAAGGGGACCTGCTCGAACTCGTTTTCACAAGCGACGAGAGAGCTGAGTTGCATCTTCACGGCTATGACCTGCATTTGAATGTCGAGGCGGGTGTTCCTGCCGTACTGCGCGTGGACGCCAAGTTCACCGGCCGATTCCCGCTCGAATCGCACCAGTTCGGCACCGCGACCGAACAGAGTGCGGCAGCCCGCAGTCACCTGACGCTTCTGCATCTGGAGGTCTACCCGAAATAGCCGCTATCAATGCACCCGAGCCGCCGTCGAGCCGGTCGTCCTCATGGAGGTCGAGGCAGCGCTTATCCTTGCTTTAAACTCGCCGGGGAGTGCAAGGGTTTCTGCTAATTATCCCGGGCCACGAAGTCCCAGTCGTCGCGACGGAATGTACTCGACGTCGATGCTGATGCCGTCCCCGCTCAGAGGGTTCGCGGTGTAGACCGCGGAGACCGACAGCTCGACCAGGCTCACGATCGTGAGGAGGCCGATGGTGAGACCGGTGTCGCCGCTCGGGGGCGCGCCCAGCAGCAACTCCGCGATGCGGCAACAATCGTCCATCGTCGCCGCCAGCGGGGGAAGTATGATGGCCTCGACCGCGCGTCCAGGCGTGGCGGGGTCGGCGCTCACGCGCAACGACGGCGCCCGAGTTGATCAACGGTAGCACGAGCTTCACAACCGGCGCGCGCACGAGATTGAGATTTTGAATGTTGACCTCGGTCGCGTACACGCCGGGCGGGCGCCTGCGACACAACAACAGTGTGCCTCGGTCTGCTTGCCGCACACGATCTTCACGCTGTACGCGAAGATCTCGACTTGAGCTGCCGGAATGGCGCCGAGCTTCTCGAGAAGCGGATGCGTTAGCCGGTCAGCATTTGAGCGCGCTTGCTTCGTAGCCATCTCGACCTCCGCGTAGGGTTTGAGGGGCGATGAGCGGCACGCTTTTGCGTGCACGCCATCCTGCCGGCACAGCGATGCTTTCATGGAGAATGCGGGGCGAGCGCGGGGGCGCTGGAGGCGGAGGTGCAGAGGTCAGAATTCTCGCCCAACCAGAAGGTGATCGACGGAGATGGCGCCGCCGCCGTGTACCAGGAAATAGAGCGCGGCCACGGTCCACATCAGCGTGAATTCGAGGCCCATCCTGTTCCAGAAAAATCCGCCCACGCGCCAGCGTTCGTAGTTCGACACGATGAGGAAAACGACGATCGGCACGGCAGCGAGGCGAGTGAATAGTCCAAGCGCGAGCATCGGACCGGCCACGAGCTGCGTGAGCACGATGGCAAGCGCCCAGAATTTTCCGGGACGATAGCCGCCGCCGTCGAGCTCACTCGCGAATTCGGTCAGATTATGCGACTGCGCGCCGGTCGATGGAAACATCCCGAACGTGCTGCGCAACCCGTGCGGGACCAGCGTGAGCCCCACCACGGCGCGCAACAGCGCCTCGGCCCATGGAAAGAGCGCGTGATAGATCGGACCGAGTTGCGGGAAGATGAGCGGAGTCGCGTCATCCATCTTGTGCTCGCTCTCGCATCGTTTCCATGCGCAAGTGAGCGCCGCCAGCCCCATTCAAGGTCTCGAACCCGCATGGCGCCTTGCGCGCACCGCGGCGAGGAAAGACTAATGCCCGATCTCGCCGAGATCGATGCGGGTGACTTTGGACTTACAGATCAAACATTCGTCGGCGCCGACGCCCTCACGGCAACGGCTCCGACTCGGCGGCGGGAAAACCTGAGACAGTCCGAGCTATCCGGGCTGGCAAGACGCCAGCAACCGCTCACTCGATGCCCACGTCCAGAAGGCTTGCCTCGCCTCCTCGATCTCGCTGCCTTCGGCGGCGCGCTCAAGCATCAACAGCGCGTTCAAGCCTGCCATGGTGAATCGCTCGCGCAAGCACGAGCGGACGATGCCTGCCGCCTCTTCGGCGGTTCTGATAGGCGCACCCAACCGAGAATCGAGGAGCACCGGGATCCTGAAGGCGAAATCATTCATCAGGCTGCCTGCTCTTCGAACCGCTGCAGAAAGTAGGAATCTGATTTGTCCGAGATCGCCGCTTCGGTGGCCATGATTACCAACTGCAGATCGGCCAGTTCCCGTAAAGTCCTGGGATGTGGCGGCCGCTCGCTCGCACTGAGTGCGTCAACCATATCGGCTCGACACAATCGAAACCTCTGCAACAGCTCACCGTCGCGAAGCGTCTTCATTTCTGTTCTCCCGCACGGTTGGTTGTCACGAAATTGGAGCAGTCGTCCTAACCAATCGTTAACTCGGAGGCGCCTCGGTATCGGGCGGTGCTCACGCGCGGTCCTTGCTGCGGGCGTGCCAAGCGTCAATCGAGCGAACGGCCGCGACCTTTCACGCTCATCTGCGGGGCCCTTTCAACGGCTGGGGTTGGGAGACAGGGATGCGGACTGCCGAAAATATCTGCATGGGCAGCCGCGCCGTACCTCATCACTTTCACGGTCGCGGTCGCGTCGGTGGCCGCTGCCGCAGTGGTTCACCGCATCCGGCGAAGAGATCGAGACGGAAAAGGGTTTAGAAAAGGCATGCGCGCGCGAAGCTGAGCCTTGGCTCGAACGGGAAAGGCGGCCGCGCGCCTGCAGGATTGCTGCTTCCGTGACCAAGCTGCCGCGACTTCATCGCGCGGGCCGGCGGGCCGGCGTCGGGAATTCCCAATCACAGTCCGGTGAGGACGCGGGCATGGTAGAAAACATCGATGGCGGCGGGAGGCCGCGGGGAGTATGCTGCTCACCACTGCTAGTTTGGGAACCGGGACCCGAACACCGGTAGTCGATGAGGTTCCCGGCGTTCGGCCCGGTGCTTCGGCAGCAGGCGCGTCAATCTGAACGAAAGTGAAGCCCAGCGTGCGCGCTGATGGGGGCGGTGTTTCCGACGGCCTGACGACCGTGGTCAATCACCGCCGAGCGCGCCTGCCAATTGTGGCGGCTCAGTCAGTGTCATGCATCTGCTTGTAAACCTCGTGCTGTGCCTCGTTGCGGCGGCAGTCATCGCAACCGGCACGGCGGCTGCTCTGTTTGTTGTCGCGGAATCGGCGCCCAGAAAGCCGGCGCCGGTGCAGCAAAAGGCCCCGGCCGTCGGGCCGCGCGTTCAAGCGTGGCTCGATCGAAAGGCCGAAGAGCTCGCCTTTGCCGAGAAGGAGAAGGCTGCTGCGCTCGCCGAGCAGGAGCGCGCGCAGGCGCTGCGCGTAGAGATCCCGCCGCCACCGGCACAAACGGCGACGACGCCACTTCCCAACGTTGAGGACCAGCAAGCCGCGCGGCTCGAGCGTGCCAGGCGAGCCAAGCAACTCGCGAAGCAAGAAGCCAAGCGACGGCTTCGCCAGCAGGCGGAGGCTCAAAGAGCCTACGGGTATGCTCCGGAGCGTCCCTGGTCTGCGTATCCCACCGAGTTTCTGACCCGGCGAGACCGGGCCGGGCTATAGAGGCGGCGTCTCGCGCCCGCTCGGCGGCCAAGTCCCGGTCGGGCTCGGCGCGATCGGGGGCCGGCGCGCTTCGCTTTCGTTCGGCGCCCTCGACCCCGGATCAAGCTAACTTTCGCTCATGAGCAATTGCGGAATTATGTAGCTGACTTACCTTGGGCGGAACTGGTAGGCGCGTTGCGACGTTGCCCTCCACAGCCAACACAACCATTTGTTTGCATCTGCGCGTGATTTCAAATACTTAGTAGTTCCCGTGCCTTACGTTAGGAGAGCGAGGCTGGTAGCCACTAAATGTGGTATGATTCGGCTTGCCGGCTTCAACATGAAGTGATTCGGGATTCCGAGGATCGCCATGGCAGAAGGCAAGGGATACGCCTCCGCGAACATCGGCAGGCAGGAACTTCGGGGTTCGGCAATAGACCGGATTGCGGCTGCTACTGATACCAACACGGCGTCCAAGGTTGACAACAAGAAGTGGTATGCAGCCATAGTCAAAAATCGTTCTCGTCTCGACAAACTCCACGAGCGCCTGCTCAGCGACGATCCTTAAAAGCGTCAGGGGCGCCAAAAGTCCCTTAAGTATGGCGCCAGAGGCCCCAAGCCGAACACAGGATCGACGAGAGCGAGCCGACGTGCTCGCGAAATGTGTTCTGGACACAGTAGAGTTCATCAATAACCGATCCCCGAACGCCGTTAGCTATCACCCGGCGGCAGGGATTCTTTTGGCGAACAGCTACTTTCTCATTTCCGACGCGTACAAGCGCAAGCGGGGAATGCAAGAAAGTCGGACGCACATGTACAAGGTCGCGGCTTTTACCGCTGCGATCTTCATGGCGGTGCGGCCTGTTCGGGTGAGGGACTTTACACGCGTAGTCACTACCGCGGCGGCCTTTGCAAACCAACAATGCGCTATGAGGGCGGCTCAGGGTTTGCTCGGGCTCGACTTGGAGAAGGTAGACGATGATTACATTAGGCGCCTTTATACCTCTGTGCTCGGGAGGGTCGAGTTGCCTTGCTTGGCGTCGTACCTCGCAAACTTTGACTCTCAGTTCAGTCCGCCGCGGCCCGTCACGCTTGAGGAGGTCGACATGGCGATACGGCTTGACGATCAGAACATTCAATTGACAGATGACGAACTTGCCGATCTTGAGAACCTCACAAATCACTTCATGATGCTGGAGCGCGCGACGGCGCATCCCTTCTTGCGAATCCTTTCTGATTGGAAATGGTGGCGTTGGAGCTGGTCGTCTATGACCGCGTTGGCCGCTGGCGTGTCACAACCGAATATTGCATCTATTTAGAGTTGTCCTCATTCTCCGATGCTGGACCCGTGCGCCCTGAATTGGGAACGCGGCATGGGCCCGGCTCTCGCTGCGCTCGGCCGGGGATGTTGGCGCCTAGGGGATCACGTCCTGGCTCAAGTCCGGGGCTCCTCCCCGGAGCCGAGCTCACCCTCAGGGAAGCTCGGATATCAGCTTCTTGAACTCGGCTTCCGACCACGCGCGTGCGGTCCGCGTGCGAACGTTTCCTTGCGAGCCGAGCGCGAGGGCAAACTTGGCGACGCTGTCGCCGTCGGGCGCCTCGACAATCACCAGCAGGTCGCTTTCTCCGGAGGTCAGGTAGATGTCCTTGATCTTCACCCCCACTTTCTTGGCCAGCTCGCGCGACGCCTGCGCGCGTTTGGGCGCGTCCTTGACCGCCTGAATACCCTGCGCGGTCCAGCCGAGGGACAAGACGAATGTCGGCATGAGGCTCTCCATGCTTGCGCACGACGCTGGCCCGGCGCACCGCCGGAGCGCTACGCCGCGAGCTTGGCGTCGAGCCGTGGAGCGCTGAAAAAGCGCAGCGCTGATCAGCGAATACCGCGCCTGCCGATGGCCCGAGGCTGCCCTCTTGTCCGAACGGACGGTTCGGCACGCCCCCGCTGTGAGCAGCTTGCCGCAGGCTATGCCATGGCGGCGAAGGCGACAAGAGGTCCCGTCCGTCCCGGCGCAAGCGAACGGCCCCGAAGGGCACGCCGCAGCTCAACGTCGACGCTACGTCGCGGGATCCCAACGGCTCTCGGCACAACAGGCAGCACTTGAGCCAAAGCCGCGGGCGCTTGCCCGCGGCTGTCTCGTCGGGTGGCCTACGCTGCCCGAACGAGGCTCGGCACGGCGCCCTTGCCCCTCACCTCCGCCTCCTCGAGCTCGGCGGCGGCAATCGCCCGGTCGAGAGCGGCGTACAGCTCCTTGGCAGTCTCCAGCGTCAGCTCGATCCCGGCCCGCGCCCCGGGTTCGAGGCCGGCGTTGATGAAGTCGAGCGTGATGACGTCGCCCAGCGGCGCATGCCGGGCGTGGTCGTAGGCGACCACCGTGTGCGAGAGCGAGAACCATTCGTCCCCGCGCTTCGCCATGCCCTCGGCGGGTGCGATCTCGATAATGGACGTGCACATGTGGGGCCTCCTATTTCGCCAGATGCTTGCCGAAAAAGGCGAAGACCTTGCTCCAGCCATCCATCGCCTGCTCGGGCCGGTAGAGCGGCCGATGCCAGTAGAAGATGCCGTGGCCGGCGCCGTCGTAGCGGTAGAACTCGTACGGCTTGCCGTGCTTCTTGAGCTCGGCCTCGTGCTGGTTCACCTGCTCGGGGCTCGGCGCGCGGTCGTCGTTGCCGAATATGCCGATCAGCGGGCAGCCGAGGTCCTTCGTCATCTCGATCGGCGCGACCGGCGTCTTGGCGTTGAGCTCCTCCTTGCCCATTACCACGCGGCCGCCCCAGAGGTCCGCGCAGGCATCGACGTCCTTGCGCTGGCAGGCATAGATGAAGGCGTGCCGGCCACCGGAACAGGAGCCGAAAACGCCGACCTTGCCGTTGTGATTGGGCTCCGCGCGCATCCACTTCACGGCGGCCTCGGTGTCACCGATCATCTGGGCGTCGGCAATGCCGCCGTCGGCCCGCACCTTGGCGGCGACGTCGTCAGGGTTGCCCTCCCCCGCACGCTCATAGAGGTTGGCGCAGATCGCGAGATAGCCGTGATGCGCGAACCGCCGCGTGGTCTCGATGTAGAGCTCGCTCCAGCCCGGCAGATGATGGACCAGTACCACGCCCGGAAACGGGCCGGAGCCGGACGGCTTGGCCACATACGCAGTGATCGGGGTTCCCTGGTCGCCTTTGAGGGTCACGTTCTCGCAAGTCATGCCTTTGTAGAATGCCATCAGTCTTCCTCCATGGTGTAAGCCACAGCCGTGCGCCGGCGCGTCGCGGCGCCCGCCGTCATCGATCAGGCGGCGTCCTCTTCCCGTTGCTGCCAAAGTGAGCGCAGCCGATGTTCGATCATGGCACACCGGCCGACAAGAGGCAGCCGCGCCCGATTCAGGATACCGGATTGGCGAATCGTCGGTCAGCGCGTGTGCCCTGAGCACAACGCTTTAGCGCAACATGCTTCGCTCTCGCCCATGACGCGCCTGATCGGGACATCGCCGAAAAAGGGGGACACAAGATGGAAGTCGCCGACCTGGTCCTTCCGGTGTTTGCGATCATCGTCACCGGCTGGCTGGCCGGCTGGCTCGGCTACGTCTCGCGGTCGCTCTCCGACGGGCTCGTGCATTTCGCCTACAACATCGCCATGCCGGCGCTGCTGTTCGTCACGATCGCGCAGGAGCCGGCGGGCAATCTTCTGGAATGGCGCTTTTTGCTGGCATTCGGCGGTGGCTCCATCCTGTGCTTCGCGCTGGTGTTTCTGGCAGTGCGCGCCGGGTGGGGAGGCGACCTCGCCAGCAGCACGATCTACGGAATGGCGGCGGCGATGACCAATACCGGGTTCGTGGCGCTGCCGATCCTGCACGCGATCTACGGCCAGCCTGCGGTTCTGCCCGCCGCCATCGCAACCGTGTTCGTGGCGGGGGCGATGTTCCCCGCGACCGTCGTGCTGTTGGAAAGCGAGCGAAGCGGCGCGCACGGGCGGTCGACACGCCCGGTCGTCCTGGTGAAACAGATCGTGCTCAATCCGATGGTGCTCTCAACCATGATCGGTCTGGCGTGGGCGATCACAGGCCTGCCGATTCCGGCCCCGATCGCGGCTTACATGAACATCTTGGCGGCCGCGCTCACACCCTGCGCGCTCTTCGCCATCGGGCTTGGCCTGTCGGTCGAAGGAATGCGCTCGAACCTCGCAGCGTCGCTCGCGCTCGCAGCCGTGAAGCTCGTGATCATGCCGTTGATCGTCTACGCGCTCTGTGTGGCGTCGGGCCTCAATCCGCTCTACACGGTCGCCGCCGTCGTCTGTGGCGCCGTGCCGACCGCGAAGACGGTGTATATCCTGGCAGGCGAGTACAAGGTGGAGGAGCCGCTGGTGGCGGCCACGATCTCGATCACGACGCTCATGTCGGTGCCGACACTGCTGGCCTGGCTCTACGCTCTTTCAGGACTGGCGGCACCGGCGAGCTAGCGCGACAAGCCTGCCGCCCGGAGGCGGCCGCGGGAACCGCCGCGCGTCCATCACTATCTTCCGTCCTTGATGGCCCTGGGGAAGGGTGCCTGCAGCACCGCATCAATCTTGTCGCACTTCTCTTCGCTCAAGCCTGAATAGTATCTGGCGGCGGCCAAGCATCGACGCATTAGGTTGTCACGGCGCGCCGCCTTTAGAACCCGGTCGAGAAGCTGTGGGCTTGCGTGGAACAACAGGCTCGACAATTGGCTCCGGCCGATTTCCTCCTCCTGTTCATGACTTTCCGCAGCGGCGAGCGACGCCAGAATACGAGCCAACTCATTCTCTTCATTCACGGCAAAGCCTATTGGCGGCGCTGCCGACTTCTCGAACATCCTTCGGACCGCTCCTGAAGGTGCGCGCGCCGGACGGGTCGCCGGACTTGCGTCGCCGCGCTTATCGGCCCCAGCGCGCCACCGATTTGCCGGCCGGCATGAGCGCGCCAGTCATCGCGCGCGCGGGGCGTCGTGTGGCCTCGACTGCCCGCTCGAGCTCCGCCCAGGCTTCGGCTTCGGCGACAGCGGCCCGCTCGAGCTCTGACCAGGCCGCCGAAAACTCGTTGATCATCGCGTCGTTGTTCATTCGACGTGTCGGCATAGCAACCTCTCCGTCGTTGTGCCCCCTGAGCCACGTTACGGCGATGCGTACGCCTCGCCGACAATCTGGTGGGCCTCCGCGCCGGTACGCAGGGTTCGCGACCTGCCCGGCTCGAGCGCCCCAAGCTAAAAAGCTTGTGCAGTAACGCTGCGCCGATAAATCTAATGAAGGCTTAAAAATGAAAGTAAACGCCACGAGTTTGCGGCGAGGTCGACGGCAGGCCAAAAGCATTTGCCAGGCCCGGCAAAATGTTCGTCTCCGGCCACATATCGAAAGGATTGCGACACCTCGACGCGCACATGTTCGGTTCGGATGTTCCGCTCGCCGGTTGGCCTGAACGACAATCGAGCGCGCAGCCTCCGAGAGGGTCGCGACCAACAAGCCCGTGTCCCGGGCGGTTGGAAGGGGGGCGCGTTTCCAATACGGACCCCAATCGTTCACCGGCGGTTCTGCGGATTTTGATCTCGATCAAAGACGAATTTGTCCAGGTCGGGCACGATGCTCAATGAACGAACCCGAGCCGCCATCGCGCTTTGCGCGATGGGGTGCGCCTGCGCTCCTCGCACCGACGGGAGTCGAGGCCGCGCCGGCGCGCTCACTCGCGATCACTTCTTTGCCGGCGCATAGAAGGTCCCTTCGACCTCCATGATGTCGTCCTGGTTGAGACGGTCCACCTCGACGATGGTGCGCGGCGGATACGGCGGCCTGCCCCACAGCTCCTCCTGCACCTTGTTCACGATCGGCCGGTACCGGAACATGTCGGTCACGTAGACGACGATGCGGACGGCGTCGTGCAGGCTCGCGCCCTCCGATTCGGCGATCAGCTTCATGTTGAGGAACGCCTGGCGGACCCGCGCCTCGTCGCCTTGCACCAGCGTATTGGTCTTGGGATCGATGCCCGCATCCCGGCGACGTAGACGAAATCGCCGGCGCGCGTGCCGAGAGCCCAGGTTCCGGTCGGCTTGATCGCGCCCTCGGGCGAAAGCGTCTTGACCCCGTTGGGCGAGGTCGGTTGCGCGACCGCGACGCTCGCGCCAGCGATCACAAGCGCGGCGGTGAGAACGAAATGCATGAAAGCCCCCTGCTCTGCCGTCGTCGCGATCAGGCTAGAGGAACGGGCCCCGCGCCCGCAATAGCCGGCCGCGCGCAGCCGATGAGAAGCCGTCATTGCGAGCGAGGCGAAGCAATCCAGGCCGCGGCGGAATTTGCTTCGTCGCTCCGCTCCTAGCAATGCCGCGCCTCGAGGCAATGCAGCACGGCGCCGCCTCGATCCGGCCGTGCTGACGTGCTGCATTGGCAGCCGTGGTGACGGTTCTCGAGCTTGAGAGACAAACCGTGTCGATTTCGGATCGCCTGAAAGCATGGGCGCGCCTGATCATGCGGGACGTGCACGCCCTCTATCTAGCGAGCCGCGACCCGCGCGTGCCCTGGTACGCCAAGGCGATGGCGGCGGCGGTCGCCGGCTATGTTCTCTCCCCGATCGACCTGATCCCGGATTTCATCCCCGTGTTGGGCTTCCTGGACGAGGTCATCCTGCTCCCGCTGGTTTTGGCGCTGGTGATCCGGCTGATCCCGCCGGAGGTGATGGCCGAGCATCGCAATCGCGCCGCTGCGGCACAGCAGCGCCCGGTCAGCTGCGGTGCCGCCGTGGTGATCGCCTGCGTCTGGATTGCATCGATCGCGCTCGGCGGATGGGTGGCCTATCGAGTCGCCGATCCGAACGCCTTCGCCGCCGCCCTGATCGAATTCCTGGCGAGAGGTCGGGGCATGTGACCGCTGCCTTGCTCGGTCTGCGTCGTGCGTTCGCAACCGCGAGTTCGCAACAGCACTCCAGGCGGGCGGTCAGCGCCGGCGCCACCTCGGCCTGGATCTCGGCGAGCGTGAGCGGCCTGGCGACGACGCCGATCAGGGCCTCGACGGCGCCGTCGGCCGCGACCTTGACCGTAGGCCGGCCTCGACCGGGGCGCGCCGGATGACACCGCGCAGCAGCTCGACATCCTCGCTGACGAGGATGCGTGCCACCGGAGGCCTTACGCCTGCCGCGACATCGGCACCGGGCCGAGCAACATGAGCATCAGCCGCAGGTTTCGCCGCCGGGCCTGGCGGCTGAGGCCCCACGCGCGCCGGCGCGCCCCAGCAGGGGTGGCGCGCTCACTGCGGAGCGGTGCCTGGCCGGAGGCGAGTGCGTCGTCGGCCTTGAGTTGCGGGGACGAGCGGGCAGGCGGTCGTGCTTGATCGCGCATCAGCGTCCGGCCTCCAGGTCGTGGCGGTTGAGGAAGCGCACCTCTACGTCGCCGGCATCGGCCGGCGGCGACGCAAGGCGCGGGCGGAACGGCAGGGTCTCGCCCCGGTTCAGGAACGGGCGGGCCGGCAGCCTGGCAGCGGCGCAGCGCACCGACCGCCCGTATTTGCCAGGGGCGTCGGGGGCGATCGCGGAGCAAGCCTCGCGGCTTGGGCAGGTGAGGCGCATGCGGCGGCGAAGGGTTTTCGATGTCCGCCCAGGCTAGCGGCGCTTCGTTAACGAATCGGAAACCATGAAAATTAACCGGAGCCTGCGGTAGCCTCTCCCAAGACGGGTTCGGGAGCAGGACCATGACCGCATCGCCAACCATCGGTTTCATCGGGCTCGGCACCATGGGCGAGCCGATGTGCGGCAACCTGGTGCGCAAGAGCGGCGCTCCCGTGATCGCGTTCGACGTCGCGCCCGAGCCGCTCGCGCGCCTGCGCGCCGAAGGGGCGGCGGCCGCCGCATCGGTGCGCGAGGTGGCGGCAGGCGCCGACGTGGTGTTCGTCTGCCTGCCGAGCGGGCGGCATGTCCGCGAGCTGTTCGAGGGCCCGGACGGGATCCTGGCGAGCGTGCGCGCGCAGCGCGGCCAAACCTTCGTCGACCTCGGCACCTCGCCGGTCGGCCTCGCGCGCGAGCTTGCCGGCCGGCTCGGCGCACTCGGCGCCACCTTCGCGGATGCGCCGATCGCGCGCACCCGGCAGGCGGCGCAGGACGGCACGCTCAGCATCATGGTGGGGGCGGATCAGGCGGTGTTCGCCCGCATCGAGCCGCTGCTGCGCTGCTGCGCCAGCGAGGTGACCCATTGCGGCCCGGTCGGCACCGGCCAGGTCGTCAAGATCCTCAACAACATGGTGCTGTTCGAGACCGTCAACGCGCTCGCCGAGGCGCTGGCGATCGGCCGGCGCGCCGGCGTTGCGCCGGCAATGCTGCTCGCGACCTTCGCCAAAGGCTCGGCCGACAGCTTTGCGCTGCGCAATCACGGCATGAAGGCGATGCTGCCGCGGACATTTCCGGAGCGCGCGTTCTCGACCGAGTACGCGCTCAAGGACCTCGGTTACGCGCTCGACCTCGCGCGCGAGGTCGGGGTCAGTGCGCGCGGCGCCGAGGTCGTGGGCGCCATCCTCGCGGACACGGTCGCAAGCGGCCTCGGCGCCGCCTACTGGCCGGCCCTGCTCGAGGTCGTCGACCGGCATCCCGTCATCCCGGCCGGGCGCGAAGCGCGTGAGCCCGGATCCGGCTGACTTCGCTCAAGCGGGCGTGGACCCCGGCACCGTCGCCGAGCGACTTTTATCTCCTGCGAAATACGAAGACTGCGCGGGGTGCCTAGAGCGCATCGTCGACCGATACTAAGCTATCGACGGCTCGGGTCACCGGGGCTCTACAGCTTAGCGGTCGGTGAAACATGGTAGATCGGCGATCTCTCCTCGTAGGCATGGCAGGGGCCTCCCTCATGGCCCGGTCCCGAAAAGCCAGAGCTGCCCTATCGCCGCGAGGCCGACATCAGGCGTTCGATCTTTACGATTCGTTGCTGTTTGTCGGAAAGCCGGACCTTTCGCCCCATGGGTTCAAGCGCAGTCGTACCGTCTATGAAGGTGAGTTGTGGCCGCCACAAGCGGATCGCATAACCCCAAGCGAGGCCGCCGTTCGATCCAAAGCCCGAGCGGTGCTGGCCGAAGGGGTAACGGCTGCGGTGCCGGTAATCTTGGACGTGGAGCACTATTCAACCGATATTCGTCTGGATCTATCTCACATCAAACCCGACACCTCCATTGTTGACGCCAACATTCGCAAGCTTGAGCAAATCATCGGTTGGTTCAAGCATGAGGCGCCGCAGCTCGAAGTAGGGTATTATGGTGTCGCGCCTGTCGATCTTGGACTCCCTGTTACGGGTCAGCCCCCGGGCAACGATACCGAGATGGCCATATGGGAGACAGCCAACTCATATCTCATCGAGCTTGCCACTCATTTGGATGCGATTTACCCGTCGATTTATACGTCTACGACTGATCGGGCGGAATGGGTGGCGGCAGCCCGCAGGTACATATCCGAGGCGAGGAGAATTGGTGCAGGCAAGCCAGTGCGGCCTTTCATCTGGCCGCAGTATCATGACGTGATGCGTGGCCCACTGGCCTTGACGTACATCGACTACGACTACTGGATGCTTCAACTGACGACGATCAGGGATGCCGGCGCCTCCGGTATCATCTTTTGGGGCGGTTACCGGACCCAATGGGATGATACTCGCGACTGGTGGCGCGCAACGCTGGACTTCATTGCCAGGATGTGAAGCCGGCCGGATGGAATGCTGCCGAGGTAACCCAAAGAAGCCCGGTGACTGCCAACCCGCCTCACGCCTCAAATTTGCGGGCGCGATTGGAGTACATGCGCAGAGGTCACCGCATCCTGTCATCCCGGCCGAGCGCGAAGCGCGAGAGCCGGGATCCAGCTGACCTTTCCGCTCGCGCGGGCGTGGATCCCGGATGGGATGACAGGACCACTGCAGCGCCCGCTTGATGTCGTCGGCCGGATGATCGTGGCGGTCGATCTCGCGCCGCTCCCAATGCGGGCGGCCGCACTGACGTTTACCAGCGGGCGCGGAGATACTCGTCCACACACTCTGGCGACGCCTTGGCATAGGTGCCGCGGCGGCTGACCACCGAGCCGGTCAGGCGCTGCAGCGCCAATGCCATCTCGGCGGCCTTTGCCACCACCACAATGCCGTTAAGCACGAGCGCGCCGTCGATGACGAAGGGACATTCGCGTTCGAACAGCAGCATCGGCAGGCCGCCGGCGGGGATGATGACCTCGGCCCCTGCGGCAACCAGCGGGCGGACCTGATCGACGAAATCCGCGCGCATCTGGGCATAGCTCGGCTCGTCGGTGAAAGCGCGCATGAATCCCGGCAGGTCCACCTTGATCGCCCGCACGCCGGCCACGCGCTGCTCGAGCCCGTGTGCCCGCACTTGCCGCTCGTGCCAATCGATGAACACCGGGTCGATGGTGACGAGGCCGAGCCGCCGCCCCATGCTCAACGCCGCAAGCAGGGTCGCCTCGCCCAGACCGACGACCGGAATGTCGAGCGCGCCGCGGATTTCCAGCAGACCGGGTTCCTGAAAGTGACCGATGACGAAGGCGTCGTATCCCGCACGCTCGGCTTCCAGCGCGTTGCGGATCGTTTGCGCGGCGCAGCGGAATTCCGTCAGCGGATGAAAGAAGTGGTCGGGAGGATCGAGGCCATGGACCTCGAAACGGATGCCCGCACCGGCCGCTGCGTCCAGCAGGCCTTGCAGCCGCTTGATGTACGGCGCTTGCTCCGCCGGGTGAACAAAGCTCTGGTACCATATCCGGGCGGGACGAGACGGATCAGCCATTTTCTACACTCCTGAAGCAGCTCCGCGTTGCCATGCCGTATCGCTCTTGGCACCGTTTGCGTACAGACCGGCCTCCCCCGACTAACAATGAACCAAGGACCGGCGCCTAATTGTGCTTAATCTAGCGTTAAGGGGCTCAGCGGACGTAGAGGAAAGACGGCACTCTTCGCAGTCTTGGCCGTCGGCCAAAGGATGCGAATGCCTCCGAACAGCCGGCAGAGTTAATGCGTTCTTAATCGCAGCGGGGCCAATACTGAGGCCGGGAGGGCGGAGGACGATCGCGTGGTCCGGTTCGAAAACGTCGGCTTGCGCTACGGCGTCGGGCAGGAGGTCCTGCGCGACTGCAGCTTTCGCATCTCGCCCGGCTCCTTCCAGTTCCTGACCGGCCCGTCCGGCGCCGGCAAGACCTCGCTGCTGCGCCTCTTGTTCATGTCGCTCAAGCCGACGCGCGGCTTGATCACGATGTTCGGCCACGACGTCGCCGTCCTGACCAAGGATGCGCTGGCCACGCTGCGCCGTCGGATCGGGCTGGTATTCCAGGATTTCCGCCTGCTCGACCACCTCACCACCTACGAGAACGTGGCGCTGCCGCTGCGCGTGCTCGGCCACAGCGAGGCGACCTACCGCGCCGAGGTGATCGAGCTCTTACGCTGGGTCGGCCTCGGCGAGCGTCTGTGGGCCTTGCCGCCGGTGCTCTCGGGCGGCGAGAAGCAGCGCGCGGCGATCGCGCGCGCCGTGATCTCCCGGCCCGAGCTCCTGCTCGCCGACGAGCCGACCGGCAATGTCGACCCGAGCCTGGCGCAACGGCTGCTGCGCCTGTTCGTCGAGCTCAACAAATCCGGCACCTCGGTGGTGATCGCCACCCACGACATCGCGCTGATGAACCAGTACGACGCGCGTCGCCTGGTGCTGCATGACGGACGGTTGCATGTCTATGATTGAGGCGCGCCCGCCGCGCGGCGACCATCAACTGGTGCAACAGCCGGTCGAAGCGCTCGAGGCGGCGCCCGCCCTGGCGCGCGCACCGATGCCGAACGCGATGACGCCGATCGTGCCGCCGAGCTCGATTTCGGGCCGCGCTTTGGTTGCGGTCATCGCCATCATGAGCTTCCTGGCCGCGCTGACGCTCGGCGCCGTCGTGCTGGTGCGCGGCGCGGCGGCCGAGTGGCAGTCGCAGGTCGCCCGCGAGATGACCATCCAGATCCGCCCGGCCGAGGGTCGCGACCTCGAGGCCGCGGTCGGCCGCGCCGTCGATCTGGTGCGCGCCACACCGGGCATTGCCGATGCGAAGGCGCTCTCCTCGCAGGAGTCGGCGCGCCTGCTCGAGCCCTGGCTCGGCTCCGGCCTATCGCTCGACGAGCTGCCGATCCCGCGCATGATCGTGGTGACGATCGCGGCCGGCGGCACACCGGACCTCGACCGCCTGCGGAAGACGCTGGCCGAGCGGGTCGCCGGCGCCAGCCTCGACGACCACCGCGGCTGGGTCGAAAGGATGCGCCGGGTGACGCGGGCTACGGTCGCGGTCGGCGTCGGCGTGCTCGGATTGGTGTTGGCCGCGACCGTGCTCCTGGTCGCGTTCGCAACCCGCGGGGCGATGGCGGCAAATCGCGCCATCGTCGAGGTGCTGCACTTCGTGGGCGCCAAGAACCGCTACATTGCCGGGCAGTTCCAGCGCCATTTTCTCTGGCTCGGCCTCAAGGGCGCGAGCATCGGGGGCGGCATCGCGGTCGCGCTCTTCCTTGGCGCCGGCATGCTCGCCGATCGCTACCAAGGCGCGGGCAGCGAGGATCAGGTGCAGGCGCTGTTCGGCAGCCTGGCGCTCGGGCCGCAGGGCTATGCCGGCATCGTGGGGGTGATCGTGCTGGTGGCGGCGGTGACCGCCATCACCTCGCGCGTCACCGTACACGCCACGCTCGGGGCCCTGGAATAGGCCGTAAGGCGCTGCGCAACCATCCATTTTGCGATAAGGTAGCGGCCGGACGGAATCGATGTCGCGCGACCTTCGGAGCAGCGGACAAGGCTCTGCCGGCGGCCGGCCGGATCTGCGCGCGCGTCCGCAAGGCGTTGCGCGCGTCGTCGGCGCAGCTGTGCTGGTGATCGCGGTCCTGGCGACGAGCATCGCGCTCGTCTTCGTCGGCGGCTTCCTGTGGTTCCTGCACGCGGTTCCGAGCGAGGAAGTCGCGTTGCGGCGCGACGCCGACGGGATCGTCGTCCTTACCGGCGGCGCCTCGCGCATCGCGGACGCGGTCGAGTTGCTGGCCACCGGCCACGGCAAGCGCCTGCTGATCACCGGCGTGCACCGCGCCACCTCCTCGAAAGAGATCGCCCGCGTGCTGCCGCGGCATGAGCGGCTGCTCAAATGCTGCGTCGACCTCGACCATTCTGCGGTCAACACCGTCGGCAACGCGGCCGAAACCCGGCGCTGGGCGAAGGACTTGCGGTTCGAGTCGCTGATCGTGGTCACGTCGAACTACCATATGCCGCGCACCATGGCGGAGCTCGGCCGCCAGCTGCCGGACGTGACGCTGATCCCGTTCCCGGTGGTGAGCGACAAGCTGCGCCAGGAACCCTGGTGGGACAACCTGTCGACCGCCAAGCTGCTGTTCTCCGAGTATCTGAAGTATATGCTCGCCCAAGTGCGCATGCGGCTCGAGCCGGCTTCCGAGACCACCGACGTGGCGGGCGCCCGCGGGAGGATCGGCAGCTGACCGCGAGCCCGGCAGCGGGGCGGCTTTTGTTCGTACCGCCCCACTCTGGATTCTTGTTTCGCGTGTGACCGCTTCCGGACCGATTCCGAAATCACGCGCCAGCTGGCGATGGCAGTCTCAAGTGATCTTCATCCGCTCCGCCCTGTTCAATGTCCTGTTCTATCTCAACCTGGCCACGCTGCTGCTGGCGGCCTCGGTGACCTTCTTCATGCCGCGCTGGGGCATTCTCGGCATGGCCAAGGTGTGGGGGCGCACCAGCCTGTGGCTGTTGCGGGTGATCTGCGGCACCCGTTATGAGATCCGGGGGCGCGAAAGGCTTCCGCCAGGCGGCTGCCTGGTCGCCGCCAAGCATCAATCGACCTGGGACACCTTCGCGCTGTTGCCGCTGCTCGGCGACTTCACCTTCATCATCAAGCGCGAGCTGATGTGGATCCCGTTCTTCGGGTGGTTCACCATCAAGGGCCGCATGATCCCGGTCAACCGCGGCGCCGGCGCGCAAGCGACCCAACAGATGCTGGCGCATGCGCGCGCGGCGCTCGACGACGGACGGCAGATCATCATTTTCCCGGAAGGCACCAGGCGCGCGGCCGGCGCGGAGCCGGCTTACAAGTTCGGCATCGCCCGGCTCTATGCCGAGCTCGGCGCGCCGTGCGTGCCGATCGCGCTCAATTCCGGGCTGTTCTGGCCGCGCCGCAAGTTCCTGCGCTACCCGGGCACGATCCTGGTGGAGATCCTCGACCCGATCCCGCCGGGCCTCGATCCGAAAGCCTTCTTCCAGCGGCTGCAGGACGATATCGAGCGCGCGACCGCGCGGCTGATCGAGGAAGGCCGGCGCGACGCGGGCGCCGCGACCGCGCCGGCGTCTGCCGCTGCATAGCCGTCCAACTCGTAGCCCCCGGATTGAGCGCATGCGAAATCGGGGGTCGGCCTCGTAGCTCGTAGCTCGTAGCCCGGATTGAGCCGCGCTCAATCCGGGCTACGAGCTGGATCCCGCGCTTGCGCGGCGGATGGCGTCTCGTATTCGCGCAGGACGGGCAGCTAGCGCGTCGGCGAATAGTCCGTCGCCGTCAGGATGCGATCCTCGATCTCCCCGACCAGCCGACCATGCGCAGCGCCGGTGACGCGCTTGACCTCCTTCCACTCCTCGTCGGCCATGAACGCATCCCAGGCCCTGGTCTTGGTCGCGAGATCGGGCCATTCCAGCAGGTAGACGAATTCGGTGCGCTGCGCCGTCTTCGTCTCCCACATGGATACGATGTGGAATCCGTATTTGCGCATGATGCGGAGGGCGTGATCCTCGAAGCGCCGGTGAAACGCCGCCTTGGTGTCCTCGAAGATCTGGTAGATGCGAAGCTGGTGGATCATGGCATGAACTTTCACGGGTCAATGCAACGGGCTCGTCCGCGGCCGCCGCCGGTCTGCTAAGCTGGCGATAGGTACATGAACGGCAAGGAGCGCCGCGAGGTGCCGAGCGCGCTGGTGGCGATCGACGTGCAGCAGGGCCTGTTCGACGGCCAGGCGCCGCCGCATGACGGCGACAACGTCGTGCAGTGAGTAGTGAGTAGCGAGTAGCGAATAGCGAATAGCGAATAGCGAATGGCGAATGGCGAATGACCAAATGCGTGTGCCGCATCGCAATTCACTATTCGCTATTCGCTATTCACTATTCACTATTCGCCATTCGCCATTCCGCCTCGTGCACGCCGTGCAGGCGCTCGGCCAGGAGATGCAGGTCGCGATCGCGGCAGCCGAGCGCTTCGAGCTGCTTGACCGCCGCCAGCACGTAGTCGCGATTGGCGCCGGAACGGCCGTGGCCTTGCCGCACGTGATGCAGCTGCGCGTCGAGCGAGAGGCGCCCGGCGTACTGGTGGTGGCCGCGATCGACGACATAGCACAGCGCCGACACCCGCCGCCGTGATCCTTCGAGCCACACCGTGCGCATGCGCTCGAGATACACCATGGTGACCTGCTCGCGCGCGCGCAGGTACGCGATCGTGTGCGCGCGCGCCGCGGCGGCCACGCGGTAGGCGAGCCCGCGGCAGGCGCCGCCGTGATCGAGCCCGAGCACGAGGCCCGGGCGCTCCGGGGTGCCGCGGTGCACGTGCGAGAGCACGCACAGCGCCCGGTGCGCCCCGATCAGCACCGCCGGCGAGTGCTCGAGAAAATCGAAGCCGGGCTGCCACATCAACGAGCCGTAGGCGAACACCCACAGATCCTGCTTGGCTTGGTCGGTTGCCGCGTCCATGGGTGAGTTGACCTGCCCGAAGTAGCCGGAATTGCCGCCACGTCCGGAGGCGGGACGCAAAGCCGGGCGTCGCAGCGAACGAAGAGGCCGCCAATTGGGGCGGCCTCACGACAACTACGAAACAACAACGGCGGGCTGCAAGCCTACCGCAGCGGCGGCCCCACGATTTGCATGTGGTGCTTTGCCATCAGCCTCTGATTGGCCTCGGCGTCGACCCCTTGCCGCTCCGCGAACATCTTCTCGAACCCGCCCGGCGTCACGCCGAACAGCAACACTCCGGGCTCGGTCCCGACGTTCTGAAACGTGTGCGGCGTGTTGCGAGGAATGAAAAGAAAGGAGCCGGCGGGCGCACTCACCACACGCTCACCGAGCTTGAAGTTGAACTGGCCGCTGACAACGAAACAGAACTCCGCTTCCATTCCGTGCAGGTGCGTGGGAGGGCCGCTCTTGGGCGCGATGGTCTGGCGAAAGATCCCGAGCGCCCCTCTGGTCTGGTCAGCTGTCGCCAGGAGTTCGGTGATGTCCGCCTCGCGACCCTGCTGTCCGCCGTAACGGGGTGCTTCGCCGGGCAGGAAGACGAACGGCCCCCCTTCCTCGGCAGCCAGCGCCGAAGATCCGCCCGAAACAACAAGGAAAACCGCAGCGGCGACAAGTGAATAAAGAAGGCTATGGCGCCTCTTCATGAATGTGGTCTGCATGGCAACCTCGTTGGCTACGTGGCGGCGTGCGAACCGCCAGACCGGCCGTTCAGCCCAGCCGCAGCTAGCCTACGCGGATTTTGGGGGGCCGTCCTGGAGCGCGCCGATTTGCACCCGAAACGCGGGGCGCTCATGGCTGCTCTGCGGCGGCGCGCTTGTTGAAGGCAACCGCGTTGACAGCAGCGTGAGGTTCCGATCGCCTAACGAACCGAACGGGTGGCGCGCAGGCGTCGACCCGGCCCCGGAGTTTCGCAACGTATGCCCGTGAGCTCCCGCCGCTCGTACTGGATCGCTGCCCCGCTGCTGCTGGTGCTCGTGCTCGCGCTCGTCTGGACCGGCTTCTGGTTCTACTCGGCGCACGCCGCCGACCGCGTGATGGCGGCCTGGATCGAGCGCGAGGCAAAGGTCGGGCGCGTCTACACCTGCGCCTCCCGCACCATCGGCGGATATCCGTTCCGCATCGAGACGCGCTGCACCGACCCGACGGTCGAGCTGCGCGGCGGCACCGCCCCGGTCGTCATCAAGGCGCGGGAAATCCTGGCGGTGGCGCAGGTCTACCAGCCGAATCTGATCATCGCCGAGGCCACCGGGCCGATGACGGTCGCGGAGCCCGGCGAGTCGCATCCACTGACGGCCGACTGGTCGCTGCTGCAGGCGAGCGTACGCGGGCTGCCGTCAGCAGTTGAGCGCGTTTCGCTGGTGGTGCAAGGGCCGAAGCTGCAGCGGACAGGTGGTGCGGGCCCGGAGCCGCTGCTGCAGGCCGAGCGCATCGAATTCCATGCGCGGCAAAGCGCCGACGCGAGCGCCGCCAAACCGGCCTACGACCTCGCGGCGCGCATCGCGACGGCGCTCGTTCCGGCCCTGCCGGCGCTGGCTGGGCGGCCGCTCAACGCCGAGGCAACGGCGGTGCTCAGCGGCCTGTCCGATCTCGCCCCGAAACCGGTCGCGGTGCGGTTGCGGGAATGGCAGGCGGCCGGAGGCCGGTTGGCGATCACGGCTATCCGGCTGCAGCAGGGCGACGCGGTCGCGGTCGCCAAGGGCGACCTGGCTTTAAGCCCGCGCGGCCGGCTGGACGGAGCATTGACCGTCACGGCAGCCGGATTCGAGGAGCTGTCGCGCTGGCTCGGCTTGCCGACGGCCGGCCAGGGCGGACGTCAGGCCGGCATCCTGGCAGGGCTCGCCATTCTCGGCGGCCAGGCCGAGCTGGAAGGCAAGCGGGCGATCACGATGCCGCTGCGCTTCAGCGACGGCACCGTGTTCCTCGGGCCGTTGCCGCTGGGGCAGATCGGACCACTGTATTGAGACGGTGCCGCCGGTCGACACGCCGGGCCGCCAAGGCCTATATCGCTAGCGCGCCTGCACAGACCTGCACAGGAGGCCTCATGACTGCCGCGCCTGCTCCGCGCCTGGTCCCCGCGTCCGTCCAGCCTCGCCCGGGCCGCGGACGCGTGTTCGACTCGATCACCGATACGATCGGCGACACGCCGCTCGTTCGCCTCAACCGGCTGCCGCAGATCAAAGGCATCAAGGCGACGATGCTCGCCAAGCTCGAGTTCTTCAATCCGCTCGGCAGCGTCAAGGACCGCATCGGGGTGGCGATGATCGACGCGCTCGAAGCCGACGGCAGGCTGACGCAGGACACCGTGCTGATCGAGCCGACCTCCGGCAATACCGGGATCGCGCTCGCCTTCGTGGCGGCGGCGCGCGGCTACCGGCTGATCCTGGTCATGCCGGATTCGATGTCGATCGAGCGGCGCCGGATGCTCGCGCTGCTCGGCGCCGAAGTCGTGCTCACGCCTGCGGCCGACGGCATGCGCGGCGCGATCGCCCGCGCCGAGGAGCTCGCGCGCGATATCGGCAACGCCGTCATTCCCCAGCAGTTCAAGCACCCGGCCAATCCCGCGATTCACCGGCGCACCACCGCCGAGGAGCTCTGGAACGACACCGCCGGCGCCGTCGACGTGTTCGTGGCCGGCGTCGGCACCGGCGGCACCATCACCGGCGTCGGCCAGGTGCTCAAGCCGCGCAAGCCCTCGCTCCACATCGTCGCGGTCGAGCCGCAGGACAGCGCGGTGCTGTCGGGTGGCCAGCCCGGCTCGCACAAGATTCAAGGGATCGGGGCAGGCTTCATTCCCGACATCCTCGACCGATCGGTGATCGACGAGGTCATCACCGTCGGCAACCAGACGGCGTTCGACACCGCCCGCGCGCTCGCCCGCTACGAAGGCATTCCGGCCGGCATTTCCTCCGGCGCCGCGGTCGCCGCCGCGCTCGAGGTGAGCGCGCGACCCGCCATGGCCAACAAGACGATCGTCGTGGTGCTGCCCTCGTTTGCCGAGCGGTATCTCTCGACGGCGTTGTTCGACGACCTGCAGACCGGGACCGCCATGCGCACCGAACGCGACGTGGCGGGTCTCTAGAGGCGAACTCCACTCCCGAGAGCCCGGCGTTGCCGCGCCCAGGCCGCTCTGGGGCGAGGTCGGTAAGGCGCGGAGCGCCGAGCCGGGTTGAGGGGGCATGCGCGTCGCCGGTGAGCATGAGCGCGTCGGGGGCAGCCGGCGGACGAGCGCGAGCATTTCATGCAATGCCCGGACGGCGGCAGGATTGATATGCGTTGCCCGGGCCGTGCCCGCGTTTGCATGTGCTGTGGCTCGCGGTGGGTCTTGCTCCACTTGACTAGCGAGTTCTGCCGCTCATACCGTACGCTCATGCAAAACGCAGCGACTGCGGCGCAAAATTCGCTGCTCCGATGATAAGGGGAGGGTCTGGCTATGATTAAACTGGAAATCATATCCGCTCTATTCCGGGGGCGGAGCCGTTCCGCAGTCAGCCGCCGCGCGATCAGCTTGCGCTCGATCTTTCCGGGTGCGGTCTGGGTGATCGCCGCGTCCACAGGAAGCATGCCTGTGCTCGCCCAGGAGTCGTGCACGCAGATGCAGGTCTTCCTCGCCATTGCGCCCGATCATCGCGAGGACGTGATGGCCTACATCGCTCCTCGGCTCAAGCAAAAGCTCGGCGTCGATCTCATCACGGAAGCGATCGGGTCGGTGATGATGCGCGATCGCATCTCGGCGCAGGGGAGTAGCCCGCGCATCACCATCGCACATTGGGACGTGCCGGTCGGCATCGACGTCTGCGACAAGGGCGGCTGCGCGCCCATCGACTTCAGCAAAGCGCCGAACCTGAACGCGCTACCGGATTGGGCCTACTCGAAGAATGCGGCGGGACAGAATGTCGTTCTCACCGCCGGGGTTGTCGGCGTCGGCATTCTTTACAATGAAGCCGAGCTGAAGCAGCGCAATATCGCGCCTCCGAAATCCTGGAACGACCTCAAAAAGCCGGAATATGCCGGACGGCTCGGAATCACTGCGCCGCAGAGTTCCATGGGCACTGCCGCGCTGGTCATGCTCGCTCGAATCAATGGTGGCGGCGAGACCAAGATCGATCCCGGCTTTGACGCGACCAAGACGATCCTGCCGAAGAACACGATCTTCACCTGGTCATCGGAGATGTCCAATCTTTTCCAGCTGGGCGACCTCTGGCTTGCCGTCAACAGCAACAATCTTGCCCCGGCGCTGCGCGCCAAAGGCGTGCCGATACAATTCGTCTTGCCGACGGAGGGGTCGCCGACGGTCAATACCGGCATTTCATTGGTCAAGGGAGCGCCGTGCGAGGCAGCGGCCTATGAATACCTCAATCTGTATTTCAGCGACGAATTCCAGGCCAAGCGGATGGTCGCGGGCACGGCGAGCCCGCTGCGATCGGCCTACGGCCTGCTGACCCCGCAGCAAAAGACCGAGCTCGGAATTGGCCCCGACGACCTCGGCAAGTTCATCTCCCTCGACTGGAGAGCCATCAATTCGGCCCGTCCGGGCTGGATCGAGCGATGGACTCGCGAAGTGCGTTGACGACCCATCGTGACGACGATGCGCCGGCGCTCCGCCATCTGTCGGCGACGCAGAGCTGACGCTCGAGCCGTGAGGTGAGCCGGGAATGTTTGCCGGTAGGTGCAGTCGCTATCGATCGAGCCGCTGACGGTGCAGGCGACGTCGGAGCCGATTCTTCGGTTCGAGAGCGTATCAAAAGCCTTTCAGGGCAAGATCGTGTTGAGCGATCTGACCTTGGAGATGCGGCACGGAGAGTTCTTGACTCTCCTTGGGCCCTCGGGGTGCGGGAAGACCACCTCCCTCAACCTTGTCGCCGGTCTCATTCAGCCCGACGCCGGCACCATCTTCTTGCGCGGCCAACCTGCCAACCAATTGCCTCCCCGACGGCGCGGCTTGGGGCTGGTGTTCCAATCCTGGGCGCTGTTCCCGCATTTGAACGTCTTCGACAACATCGCCTACGGGCTCAAGGTCAGGTCCGTTCCGGCGAAGGAAATCGACGGGCGCGTCGGAGACATGCTGGACGTTGTCCGACTCCCCGGCGTCGCGGAAATGTTCCCGTCCCAACTCTCGGGCGGCATGCAGCAACGGGTGGCTTTGGCGCGTGCCCTGGTCACCCGCCCCGACCTGCTGCTTTTGGACGAGCCGCTCTCCAACCTGGATGCGGCCTTGCGAAAGGAAATGCAGATCGAGCTCAGGCGCATCCATTCTGAGCTCCGCGTCAGCACGCTGCTGGTCACGCACAGCCAGGAGGAAGCCCTGGTGATGTCCGATCGCATTGCAGTGATGCGCAGCGGTCGGATCGAGTGCATCGGTACTCCGCACCTTGTTTACAATCGGCCGCCCACGCGCTTCGTGTGCACCTTCGTCGGCGAGGCCAATATCTTGGAATGCGAGGTCGAGGCGGTTGCGCAGGGCGAGGCTACGCTCAGGCGCGGCGCTTTGCGGTTCGCCATCGAGGCGCCGCCCGACGTCTGCGTCGGCCAGCGGCTGGCGGCCGCGATCAGACCGGAAAACGTGGTCATGGCCCCCTGGCCGGCGACGACAGAGGCGGCCGGCACCGCGGCAGTGGTTCTCGATGCAGTCTTTAAGGGAAGCAATATCTCCTACTGGGTCGCGGTCGGGGATGAGCGGCTGCACGTTCTCACGCTGCCGCCGCTCGAAGGTCACGCCTTCGCGCCGGGCGATCGGGTTCGCGTCACGCTGCCGAAAAACCGAATCATCCTGCTGGAGCGGGGAAATGAGCCGCATGCCTAGGAAGAAGCTCGCGGCGACGGCGCGCTCGCTCAGCGGCGTTGCGCGCCGAAATCCGGGACTGGCAATAGCCGCATTGCTGCCGGTGCTGCTGCTGCTCGTGTTCTTCTTCATTCTGCCGCTGATGCAGTTGCTGCAGTTGAGCATGCTGGCGCGGCAGCCGACCCTGCAACAACCGGCACCGGGGTATTCGATTGCGAACTACGCCCGCATCTTTCAGGATTCTTTCTACCTTCAGATGACCGCGACCTCGATCATGCTGGGGGTTTGCACCACGTTTGCGACCGTGGTCATCGCCTATCCGGTCGCCTACTACATCACGCGGATCAGCGGATGGGAGCGCACCCTGATCTCGGTGGCGTGCCTGCTGCCGATCTTCGTAAACGTCATCGTCAGCATCCTTGGCTGGTACATCCTGCTGTTGCCCTTCGGCGTCATACAGCAGGCCCTGGCGGCACTCGGAATGGTCAGCGGGCCGGTGCAATTGTTGCGCACCTTCCCGGCGCTCGTCGCCGTATTGACCTACGAGCATCTGCCATTTGCGGTGCTCATCCTGGTCTCGAGCCTGCAGGCCATCCCGACCGACAAGATCAATGCCGCACGGCTTCTCGGCGCCAGCGTTCCCAGGATTGTCCGCAGCATCATCATCCCGCTGACGATGCCGGGCTTGGTCGCGAGCGTGATCCTGGTGTTCTCACTGAGCACGTCGTCGTATCTGGCGCCCATTCTGATCGGCGCTCAGCGGATTCCGGTGCTGCCGCTGTCGATCTTCAGCTACGGCACGGAGCTGCAAAACTGGCCGCTGGCCGCTGCTCTTGCGTTCGTATTGCTGGTGCTGGTGGTCGCGATCTCCTACGCCTTCTCGCGTGCGATGAATCGCATTTCCCGCCGCGGCGAGTGGGAGATGGTTTGACGATGCTGGGCCTACGAATCTTCGTCTATCTGGTAGTTGCCTTGATGCTGCTGCCGATCCTGATCACCTTCCCGGTCGCGTTGAACGCGATGCCGAGAATCTCCTTCCCACCGGCCGGGCTGAGCCCGCGTTGGTTCCTGTCGATCCTGAGCGACCAGGTGCTGCTCGGTTCGATCGTGCGAAGCTTCTGGCTGGCGTTGGCGGCCGCGATCGTCGCCGTCGCTATTTCGCTGCCGTGCGCGTTTGCGATTCAACGCGGCAAGTTTCGCGGCCGAGAGTTCCTGGAAATGCTGATCACAAGTCCGCGGATGATACCGCAGATCGTGCTGGTGCTCGCACTGTTGGTCTATTTCGAGTCGCTTGGACTGGCGGAGAAATTTGTCGGGCTCGTGCTCGCCCATCTGGTGATCACGATCCCGTTCGCGTTTCGCACCCTTCTCGTCAGCGTGGCGACGATGGACCGCCGGCTGGAATGGAGCAGCGCCGTGCTCGGGGCTAACGCGCTGCAGACGTTCCTTCGGATCATGGCGCCGCAAATCAAGACCGGCCTTATCGCCTCCTTCATCTTCACGTTCATTCTGTCGTTCAACAACGTAACCTTGGCGCTGTTCCTCTCCGGCATCGGCCAAAGGACCTTACCGGTCGAGATGTTCACCAGGATGAACGTCGCCGGAATGACGCCGGTTATTCCCGCGATTTCTTTCGTGCTGGCGTTGGTGGGCGTCATGTTGTTTGTGATCCTGGATCGCACGATCGGCGTCTACCGCTACCTTGTCGGTCGAGAATGACCGTGGCGCGAGCGTAGACCCAATGCCGACTTCGCTCTATGCGTGTGCGGCTGCCATGAACATCGGCGCGCCGCGCGAATTGCATGGCGCGAAAACCGAAATAAAGTTCTCGTCGCGCTCGGCGTGCCGCCGGCGCCTTGAATGAGAGAGATCAATGGCCATGGCGAATGTCGATTCCGGTCTTGCGGAAATTCTAAAGACCGTGCCGCAGGGCGTCGAGGCCGTCTTTCCGAAGGCGGAGTACGATCGTCGCCTCGACGCGTTGAGGCGCCGCATCGTCGAAAAGGACTTTGATCTCGTCCTGCTATCCGGCCCCGAGAACATTTTCTATCTCACCGGCCAACAGACGCCCGGCTACTACACCTTCCAGTGCCTGTGCGTGCCGGCCCGCGGAGAGCCGTTCCACGTGCTGCGCGGGCTCGAAGCGATGAACGCCCGCCTCAACACCTACCTGAGCGATGTCACCGGTTACGCCGACGATGCGCATCCGGCGGCTGCACTGGCGGCGGTGTTGCTGGCCCGCGGGTGGAAAGGAAAGCGCGTCGCCATCGATCAAAACGGCTGGTTCCTTACGATCAATCTCTACAACCGGCTGGTCGCCGAATTTGGCCCGCTGCTCGACGCCACCGGGCTTGTCGAGCCGCTGCGGCGGGTCAAGTCGGAGCTCGAAATCGAGCAGTTGGAAAACGCCGGCCGCACAAATGACATGGGCATGCGGGCGGGGCTTGCTGCGGCCCGCGGTGGCGCCAGCGAGAACGACATCGCCTCAGCCGTCATGGCGGCGTCGATCAAAGCGGGCGGCGAGTACGTGGGGATGGAGCCGTTCGTGACATCCGGCCCGCGATCCGGCATTCCGCACACAACCTGGCGACGCAGACAGCTCGAGCCCGGAGATGTGACGATCCTGGAAACGGCCGCCTGCTACAACCGCTACCATGCCGCGTTGTTTCGTACCGTTGCGATCGGCAAGATCCCGCAGCTGGCGACGGACATGTATAAGGTCTGTGCCGAGGCTCTCGAGGTTGCGATCGCGAAGTTGCGTCCCGGCAACAGCTGCGCCGACGTCCACGACGCCGTTCAAGCCGTGATCGACCGTCACGGCTACACCGCCGGCTATCGAAAGCGGACGGGCTACAGCATGGGTATCTCGTTTGCGCCGGACTGGGGCGAAGGCAACATTCTCAGCCTGTTTCGGGGAATCGACGTGCCGCTCGAGCCCGGGATGGCCTTTCATGTCCCGATCACGTTGCGCGAGTACAACAAATTCACGGTGGCGGTCAGCGAAACCGTACTGGTGACTGCAAAGGAGGCGCGGACATTGAGCACCATCGACCGTGATCTCGTCCAAGCATGACGTGACCGCGGCCGCGCCCACCGCCTGCCCTGATGATTGAATCCATGGACCTCGGCCTCGACGGAAAGACCGCGCTGGTCACGGCGGCCAGCGAGGGCCTTGGATTTGCCTGCGCGGCCCGGCTCGTCAAAGCCGGCTGTGCGATTGCGATCTGCAGCCGGCGCGCAGGCCCGCTGTCGGCCGCCCGCGACCGGCTCAAGCGGGACGCGGCGCACGACGTGCTGGCGTTGCAAGCCGACATTGCCGACCTGCAATCGGTCGAGCGGCTGGTCGCGCAGGTGCTGCAGCAGTTCGGGCGGCTGGATATTCTGGTCGTCAATTCCGGCCACGTCGCCTATGGCAGTCTCGAGGAGCTGACGGAGCAGCAGTGGTACGAGGCGTTCGAGCTGCTGTTGATGAGTGCCGTGCGGCTTGCCAGGCTTGTCATTCCGGCCATGCGGGCGAACAAGGGCGGCGACATCGTCTTCCTTGGATCGTCGACCGCACGCGAGCCGCCGCCGCACCTTTTGCTTTCGACCGCATTGCGGCTCGGGGTGGTGGGGCTGACCAGAACTCTGGCGCGCGCCGTGGCGCCCGACAACATCAGGATCAATCTCGTTGCGCCCGGCTATTTTGATTCCGGGCGCGTCAACGCGCGCGTCCGCGCGCTCATGCAGGCCGAAGGCCTTTCGCACCGCGAGGCCGCGCTGCGCATTGCCGGCGACCTTCCCGTCGGCCGCATCGGCGGACCCGAGGAGCTCGCCGAGCTGGTCGCTTTCGTCGTGAGCCGCAAGGCGCCGTTCATGACCGGCAGCACGATTGCGATAGATGGAGGTGGAAGCCGTGGACTGTTCTAGCCGGATGCCGCCCGCCGCGCCGCGAAGGCGGCCGTAAGCGTGCGGACCACCATCCGCCTTTACGCGGCCGATCTGCATTATCCCAAGGAACTGCAGATCCACACGGCGCTGTCCGGGCCCGTAGCCTCGCTTGCTGCCCGCTATCTCGATATCGAGCGGTCGGACGGGTTTCGCGGGGTGGGCGAGGTTCGCGCCAACATCGCCTACCTGTCGAATCTGCCCGAAGCGGAAGTCGATCCGGCGATCCATGATTTCTGCTGCCGGCTACCCTGGGCGGCTGACCCCGAGGAGATCCTTGCCGGGTCGCAGCGGCTTGCCGGCCAGGTGCCGCATGTCGTCGGCGCGGCAGTCGAGAATGTTTTGTTCGAGGGCATCGCGCGCCGCAAAGGCGTCTCGGTCGCCGAATTGCTGGGCGGCGCATGGAGCCCGGCGGTCGAGACCAATCAATGCCTATTCTGGGGACCCGATGAGACTTTCGACCGCCTAACCGAGCGTTTCCTGTCCGAAGGATTCCGCCAGATCAAGGTGCGCATCGCGGTCGGCGCGTTTCAAGTCGACCTGGCGCGCCTGGAAAGATTGCGCGCGCGCGCAGGTCCGTCGGTGTCGATTGCCGTCGATGCCAATGGCGCCTGGAGCGCGGACGAAGCGGTCGAGCGTTTGCGGGCACTCGAGCGCTTTGGGCTTTCCTATGTCGAGCAGCCCACGCAGCCCGGCGACTGGAACGCATTCAAGCGTGCACAAGCGAGCACATCGCTTCCGCTGATGCTCGACGAAGGGTTGGCGGATGACGGCGATATCCAGCGTCTGGCGGCGATCGGAGAGCCGGCGCTCGCCCACCTGAAGATCGTGAAGCTTGGCGGCCCAAGCGCCGTCGTGCGGGCGATGCAGCACCTCAGCGATGCCGGCGTCGGCGTGATGATCGGCCAAATGAACGAAGGCGCCATGGCAACTGCCATCACGGCGCATTGCGCGATGGCGCTAAAGCCCAGCTACGCGGAGCTTTACGGCTGCTATGGCTTGCTCGACGATCCGACCCAGGGGCTGACCTATGCGAACGGAAGCGTCTCGGTTCCCGCCGGGCCTGGGCTCGGGGTCATGTTCGACGCGAGGCGGTGTCGAAGTGTGTGGGTCGAGCGCCTCGATAGCTGACGACGGGTGCACGGAAGCTGACCTGCGGAGTTCGCGATGAACGCCGAGCCTGATGGGCCGCGAATGAAAGCCGACCTTGAGCGGCTGGTTGCTTGCAACACCGAGAATCCACCGGGCCGAGAAAACGAGGCCGCGCGCTACCTGGCGAGCCTGCTTCAGTCGGACGGCTTTGCCGTCTCCGTTGATGAATACAAGCCGGATCGCGTCAATGTCGTGGCGCGATTGGAGAACGGTGCGGGCCCCGTTTTCGCCCTCAACACGCATATGGATGTCGTCCCGGCCGGCGAAGGCTGGTCGAGCGACCCGTTTCGCCTGCGCGAAAGTGGCGGCAATCTTTATGGCCGCGGCGCATGCGATGCCAAGGGCCCGCTGATTGCCATGGTAGAGGCCATGCGCTTGCTTAAGGCGGCGCGCGCATCCTGGCGCGGAACCGTGCTCGGCGTTTTCGTGGCGGACGAGGAGGTCGCCAGCGAAGGGGCGAAGCGCTACGCGTCCGCGTCGCCGCAGATCGATTTTGTCGTGGTTGGCGAACCGACCTCGAACGGCACGGTGGTCGCGCACAAGGGCAGCTTGCGGCCCCGCATTCGAATCCATGGTGTATCGGCGCATTCAGCTACGCCCGATCTCGGCGTGAACGCCATCTATCAGTGCGCCCGCTTCCTTGCGTTGGTCGAGGAGCATCACACATCGGTCGTGCGGCATCGCTCGCATCCGATCGTGGGCCAAGCAAGCCTGACCGTCACCCGCGCCAACGCCGGCATCGCGGATAACGTGATCCCCGACCATTGCGATCTGCTGCTCGATCGGCGCCTGGTGCCGGGCGAGCACGAGGACGCGGTGCGACGCGAATTCGCAGACTTGGCGGAGGCGGCCGCCGCGAAGCTCGGCGTAAAGGCTGAGATCCTGGAATACATCGCGACCACGGGAGGTGCGACCGAGACCGCACTCGATCACCCGATCGTCATCGCAAGTCTTGCCGCAAGCCGTCGGCACGGCGGCGCCATCACGACGCCGCAGGGTTTTCAAGGCGGCTGCGACCTTGTTCATTTTCGTTCCGTCGGCGCGCAGGGAACGGTGATCGGTCCCGGCTCCCTCGCGGTCGCGCATAAGCCGGATGAGTTCGTCTCCATCGACGAATTCATTGCCGCAAGCTTGATCTACCGGGACGTCGCCCTGGAAATGCTCAAGGTCACATGACTCTCCGCAACCATGCAAAAGATCCCTTGCCGCTAAGCACCTTGGCGATTTCGAGCGTCGCCCGCCCGGCGCGCTGCGCCGATGCGGCGGAGTTGCGCGCGACCCTGGATCTTCACCGCCGCTCGCGAGTGCACAGCGGGGCCGCGCCTGCACCTCTCCCCGTTGGGGAGAGAGGTCGGCGAGGCGCAGAGCGGAAGGCCGACAGCCAGCTCAATTGGTATACGCACCCCGCGAGCGTCTTGCCATCTCAAGCCCGATCTCATCCATCATACGTTGCATCGCTTCGGTTGCTTTCGCATAGCCGAGATAAACCTGGTCTGCTGACAAGTCATACGCATTCCAAAAGGGACCGACCTTCGAGGCGTCCTTCTGTTCCAGTTCATACCCGTCTGAACAACTACAGGATTAACAACAGGCTTGTTCACAATGCCCGGGGAGTATAACAGGCAGTTCCTCCCTAATTTTGTGAGATTGAAAGTTCTCGAAAGCTGCTGCGCCTGTCGCGAGGCCCGCCTCTCCTCATGCCTTGCATAGTGCTTCTCGCCGGTCTTTACGCCTCCTTTCATATCAAACGTAACTATCTTTTCTACAATGGGAATTTTAATGTTTGCCTCCGCAGATACATATACCTCAACATAATTCTCTTGACCAGTAGCCCTGCTGGTTTCTTGGCCGCAGCTTTCGAAAGTTCTTCTGTCACTCGCGGCGGCAAAGATCGATTTCTGGTCTCGCGGGATGCATGTCACTGGGCCGCATATGCGCTGGTGTGGTGGTATGCCACGCAGAATTTGATAAAGTTGAGGATTCATCAACCCGCCAAGGGAGCGGAAGCCGCACAAATAAAAGCCGGAGCGGAAGCTCAATATTCACCGGCGTCCAAGACCATGCGGTTTCCTGACTATAAATACGGGTATGCCCCTAACGAACGCAAATCGATCCTGCATGAGGCCACGCACGCTTTGCGTCACATCATGGCACAAGCAAAGGAAGGAGAGGGCATGTATGGAAGCAGTAATCTTGGGGGCCAAGACATTCATGATAACGAAGTTGCCGCCTACATTGCTGCGTCACTTTTTTATATCTACGACAACGGCAAGATGTTGCCAGCCGGCTACGGGGAAACGTCGGACATATATTGGGCCGCCAATTCGATAGCAAACAAGATCAAGAACAATAGAGGCGCGCACGTGAGCGAATCAGACCAAAGAGATCTCAAAATGAAGATTGCCCTTACGCCGCTATACATGGTTGAACCCGGAGCAGACCGGTCCGATCCCACTAAATATTGGTAGGGGCCGGCCCCATTCGCGGCCCGGCTTGATCCCCCAGGGCAAGCACGCTTAGACGGGGATCGCCGGGCCGCAGCCCTCCTCCTATGTGCCAGGGGCGTTTCAGCCCCCGTATCGCACCACTGTCCAGGTGATATCGCCTTTCTCGAAATGTGGGTCGACGTTGTAGGTGAGTTTTCCCGCACCCTCATCGAGCACGCCACCGACTGCGAACCTGCCACCCGCCTGCCGTTTGACGTTGTACAGCGTGATGAGAACCTGGAAGATCGTGTCCTCACCTTCCTTGTGCGAGGCCCGCCCCATCTTGGAGCCGATCTTGAGAACTCCGCCGTGCGCGTTGGGTTGGCTGAACTCCCAGTAAAGATATTCCGGATGGTCGCTGGTGAACTTTATCTCCTTGTCGTTGTAGCTCTGATCGGTGTGCCTCCACTGCCCCGTAACCGATCGGCCATCCGCAGATTCGGATTTGTCCATCAGCCGCACGGTGGTCCAATGATCTTCGCCGTTGACCAGCTGGCTGATCATGATTCTGTGGTCTTGTCTCAGCGTCATGGGCCTGCCTTTCGTGTCAGCCGCGTTATCGTTGGCCGCACCCCCGCTCTGGTAGTCGAGACCCAAACACGAAAGGTTCAAAACATCGGCCATCCAAAACACGGCGAGTTCCACCGGGCGCGCTCTCCGAGCTCACACGGCCGAGTTGGTCATGATGTATCAACCTTGCTATTGTCGGGAATCCATTCGAATGTTTCTATTATCTTGTCGAGCAGAAGACCATGCTTTATCGCTTTATTGTCAAGGGTGGGCTGATCCCTTAGCGGAGTATTGTTTTTCAATTCCCGCGCTACTTCCTGGCCCACTGCTTTCACTTGGCTGAGTTTTGTATTGCCGTCGAGACCATTGAGTTTATCAATTACACTCATGGGTTTGGGGCGTGGTGCCATGAACTTTCTCCCATCAATGTAGCAAGGGCTCGGCTATGGTGCCCGCGTGCGAGCGGCAACCATTTGCAAGGTTGCAGGGGGTGCCGCCGCGGCGCCCTCCATCGATCGGCAGCGACCGGCAGAGTTTTCCCGGAGGAGAGCGTGATTGCATGGAATGACGATTTGCAGCAGAGACATGCCGCCGGTCGCCGTCATCGCAAACCTCCTCGGCGCGACTCCAACTGGCTCTCGCTCCCTTTTTCGCGCCAGTCGTATCGTTGACGACGGCGCGCAGCAGAAATCACCGCGCCCAACTGCGCCAGCATGATCAGCCAGAACGCCAGTGCGCCGAAGTAATCTCGCATTGCCGCTTCTCCCCCGGGCCAATTGCGTCGCGCTGTCGGGAGGCAAGCATTGGCAATGTGAAGCAGATACCGCCGCGGCGCCTCCATCGATCGATGGAGGTCAGATCTTTTTCGGAGATGGGCGCAGGCTTAGGAGATGGGCGCGTTCGTATAGCCAGCTATCAGCTTGACGAGATCGGCCTGACGGGTCGCACCGGTTTTTTCGAAGACGTGGTGAAGGTGCGTTTTTACCGTTGCCTCGGAAATTCCCAGCACATCGGCCACCTCCGGAACGCGACCGACCTCGATAATGGCAAACAACACGCGCAGCTCGGCGGGGGTCAATCGAAACTCCTTCGCTACCGCCTCCGGAGGCGACGGTAGATTGAGCACTGCCTCGTGCACGAATACGGTCGCTGCCGCAGAATAGAACACGCCGGCTTTGCGCCGCGCCCCCGAGGTCATCGGCAGGACGTGCGCGATGAAGCGTTCGCCAGTGCGCGCCTTGAGCGGTATGGAAATGCCCTTTCGCCCGAGCGCCGCGTCGCCGCTTGCGGCGGCGGTGAAACTGTCGAGCAACGCTTGATCGGCCTGTGGGTCGGTTGCACCGAGCTTGCCGGCCGCCGCACGCAAGACCTTCGCTTCGGTTACCATTGAATGGCCGCTGGCATTGGCGTGGACGATGCGCCCGATCGCATCGACCAGAAACATGCCGGCGGTGAGCGTGTCGAAACTGTCGGCGAGCGCCGCCGCCTCGACCGTTTTTCGGTCGATCACCTGCCCGATCAGAACGGCGCGGCGAACATGCGGGGCGACCAACGCGAACCGCCTCCGCATCTCGTCGTCCGCGAAACCCTCACTCATCGTGCGAACAGCCAGGAACGTGTCGCACGAGGTTGATGATTTCTCGACGTTGGAAAATAGGCCGTCGACGAGGCCTTGGGGAAACAGCCATTCCTTGCCGAAGCGCGAGCGACAGAACTCTTCGCGAGATATGCAATCCGGAACGACGCTCCACACTTCCTCGACGTCGAAGAACAACATGGTTGGAAAGGCCGGGTTTAGCCTGCAGTACTTCTCCGTGTAGATCTGCGTATAGCCGGGATCGATGCCCCACGCGAAATAGACGTGCGCAGCTTTGCGCAACGTATCTTGCCACATGAGGCCGGCGGCGCTGGCGCCAACAAAGGCTGAGGTGCTCTCGCACACGCCGGGCCATAGGGCCGGGTCGAGCGATGCATCGTAGATGTCACCAATCAGGGTCGAGAACCGTTCGATTTCCGACATGGGGCGTCTCTCGACTTCGGGAATCCGCCTATCTCAAGCCACGTCTTTCCGGCCCCCGAGGAAAAGGTAGCTGTTTTGGTGGGAGTTGAAAGGGGCGCAACTCCTCGGGTCCACCACCACCCCTGACGGCCTGCCGGAGGGAATCCGCGCGCCTTCATTCAGGATCTCAACCGCACGAGGGACGAGTCGCGGGAAGAGCTGTCGGGTGTCTTTTCGTCAGCCCAGCGCGTGTTCGACACGAGACTCTCTCAGTCGAAAGCCCGCATTCGGTCGCGCTGAACCGGAGCGCGAGGTCCGGGCCTCAGGTCGCGCCGCCGCCGGCGTCGATTGCGCGCCGATCATATTCCCGCCAATCAGCGCGCGAGTTGAGCCGGCACCCGTTCACGGTCTGGACTCTTACCGGGCGATTCGCCTACGGCTAGAGTGACTCGATTCGAACGGCATGGCGGATGCCGTTCGGTCGAAGGCGCGGATGGGTCCACCTCGCGCGTAGTGACCGTCCGGGCCGGCGGGGGCCAGAGGCATGGTGAGGAGCGGCAGCACACGCGCTCGTCGCCGCCGCGGCGGCGGAGGATTCTTCGGCCTTTTCGCGGCGCTTTCTCCATTCACGGCCCCGGTCGCGGCCGCGCGGGACGGCGGGCGCGCGAGCACGTTGGATATCTACCTCACGGCCTTGGCGATGCTCGATCGCCACGAGCTCGCGGCACTCGCGGTGACGCTCGGGATCCTGGCGTTTGCGGTGGTGACCGCGATCGCGCTGGTGCGGGCGCGGGCGCGGGCGGAGCATGCCGAGGCGGCGGCGCGCGCCGAAATCACCGCGCTCAAGACCGGCCTCGATCGTGCCGTCACGATGCTGCTGTCGGAACCGCAGGTGCTGGTGGTCTGGGCCCCCGCCGATGACGAGCCGGAGATCCTCGGCGACACCGCGCTCGTCACGCCGGTTCCGACCGCGCAGCGCGTGCTCGCATTCGCGACCTGGCTGGCGGGGGACAAAGCGCGCGAGCTCGACGACGCCGTCGCCGGCTTGCGCGCCCGCGGCCAAAGCTTTGCGCTGGACCTGAGCACGCTTTCGGGCCGGCAGATCGAAGCCGAGGGACGCGCCGTCGGCGGTCAGGCGGTGATGCGGCTCAAGGAGGTGACCGGAACGCGGCGGGCGTTGGCCGAGCTGACGCTCGTGCACCAGCGGCTCGTTGCCGACGTCGACACGCTGCGCACCTTGCTGGAGAGCGCGCCGCTGCCGATCTGGGCGCGCGACGCGGCCGGAAAACTCGTATGGGTCAACCCCGCCTACGCGCGAGCCGTGGAGGCCAAGGATGCCGCCGACGCGATCGGCCGCGGGCAGGAACTGCTCGAGCGTTCGGCGCGCGACGAGCTCGTGTGTGCGCGCGAGCACGGGAAATCCTACAAGGCCCGTATCCCGGTGATCGTCGCCGGCGAGCGCCGGGTATTCGACGTGCTGGACCTTCCGGCGCGCGAAGGAAGCGCCGGGATCGGAATCGACGCCACCGAAGTGGAGATCGTGCAGGCCAAGCTCGGGCACATGATCGAAGCGCACCGGCGCACGCTCGATCAGCTGCCGACCGCGGTCGCCATCTTCGGGGCCGATCAGCGCCTGACGTTCTGCAACGCCGCCTACCGCACGCTGTGGGACATCGATGCGGCTTTTCTCGACCATGGCCCCTCGGACGCGGCCGTGCTCGATCATCTGCGTGCGGCGCGCAAGCTGCCCGAGCAGGCCGACTTCCGGCAGTGGCGAAACCAGCTGCATGAGGCCTATCGCGCGCTTGAGCCGACGGAGCACTGGTGGCACCTGCCGGACGGGCGAACCCTGCGAGTGATCGCGACACCCAACCCGGAAGGCGGCGTCACCTATGTGTTCGACGACGTGACCGAGCGGCTCGCTCTCGAGCGCCGGCACGACGCATTGATCCGCGTGCAGGGCGAGACGCTCGATCATCTGGCCGAAGGCGTCGCGGCGTTCGCGAGCGATGGCCGGCTGCGATTGAACAATCCCGCCTTCGCCCGCATGTGGAACCTGTCGCAGGCGCTGCTTTCCGACCACCCGCACATCGAGACCGTCATCGGCTGGTGCCGGATGCAGGCCGATAGCGCATTGTGGCAGACGCTCCGGAGCGCGGTGACCGGTCTCGACCGGCGCGAACCGGTGACCGGCCGCATCGAGCGCAACGACGGCAGCGTGCTCGACTGCGCCACCGTTCCGTTGCCCGACGGCGGCACGTTGATCACGTTCCAGGACTTGACCGATACGGTCAATGTCGAGCGCGTGCTGCGCGAGCGCAACGAGGCGCTCGAGGCGGCCGACCAGCTCAAGAACGATTTCGTCCACCATGTGTCCTACGAGCTGCGCACGCCGCTGACGAACATCATCGGTTTCGCGCACTTGCTGGACGACGACGCCACCGGGCCGCTGTCGGACAAGCAGCAGGAGTATCTGGGCTACATCTCGTCGTCGAGCGCCGCCTTGCTGGCCATCATCAACGACATCCTCGACCTCGCGTCGATCGACGCCGGGGCGATGAAGCTCGACCTCGGCCTGGTCGACATCCGCGGCACGATCGAGGCCGCCGCCGAGGGTGTGCAGGACCGGCTCAAGGAGCACGCGCTCACCCTCGATATCCGCGCCGCGCGGGACGTCGGAAGCTTCACCGCCGATGAGCGGCGCATTCGCCAGATCTTGTTCAATCTGTTATCGAACGCGATCGTCTTTTCACCGTCCGGAGGGACCATTACCCTGACGGCAGACCGCACCTCCGAAGCCGTCGTGTTTTCGGTCGCCGACCGGGGACGCGGCATTCCGCATGACATTCTCGACCGGGTGTTCAACCGGTTCGAGAGCCATGGGCTCGGGTCGCAGCACCGCGGAGTGGGGCTCGGGCTATCGATCGTGCGCTCCTTTGTCGAGCTTCACGGCGGGGTCGTGAAGCTCGAATCCGTGGAGGGGCGCGGCACCACGGTGACCTGCGTGTTTCCGCTCGAGCAGACGGCAAGGCGGGTAGCGGCGGAGTAAACAGGCAGCGCGAGGCCGATGCTGAGCACGATCGGCGCCTCCTCGGAATCGGAGCGGATGTTGGCGGGCGAGCCGGCGACCCGCCGGCTGGCGGCCGACCTTGCCGACACCTTGGCGCCCGGCGACGTGGTTGCGCTCTCGGGCGATCTCGGCGTCGGCAAGACCGCGTTTGCGCGCGCGCTGATCCGTCAGCTGGCCGGCGACGAGCGCCTGGAGGTGCCGAGCCCGACGTTTACGCTGGTGCAGACCTACGACTTGCCCCGGTTCCCGGTGATCCACGTCGACCTTTACCGTATCAACGCGCCGTCGGAGCTCATGGAGATCGGGTTCCCGGATCTCGCCAACGGCGCCGCCCTGCTGATCGAATGGCCGGAGCGCGCCGGCGCCCTGCTGCCGCCCGATCGCCTCGAGATCGAGCTTGCGCTTGCGCCCGAGGCCGGCCCCGACCACCGGCGCCTGCGCATTCGCGGCCACGGCGCGCTGGCATCGCGCACCCACCGCCTGGTCGGCATGCATCGCTTTCTCGCGGAGGCGGGTTACGGCGAGGCCGAGCGCACGCGCCTGCAGGGCGACGCCTCCACCCGGATCTACGAGCGGGCAACGCAGGACGACCGCCGCGCGATCCTCATGATCGCGCCGCGACGGCCGGACGGACCGCCGATCCGCGACGGCTTGTCCTACAGCGCGATTGCACATCTGGCCGAGGATGTCGTGCCGTTCGTTGCGCTGGCGCGGGCCCTGCGCGAGCGCGGGATCTCCGCCCCGGAAATCCACGCCGCCGATCTGGGCGAGGGCCTGCTCATCCTCGAGGATCTCGGCTCCGAGCCGATCGTGGTCGGCAATCCGCCGGCGCCACTCGACGAGCGCTATGCGGCCGCGCTCGAGGTTTTGGTGACGCTGCATCGCGTCGCGCTGCCGGACCGCCTGCCGGTCGCGCCCAGCGTCAGCTACCAGCTCCCGCGTTACGATCTCGGCGCGCTGACGATCGAGTTGCAATTGCTATGCGATTGGTACCTTCCACAGCAGCAGGCGACGCTCACGGAGGACGCGCGGGATGAGTTCGACGTGCTGTGGCGCGACGCGCTCGCCGCCGCGCTGGCGGCGCCGCCGACCTGGGTTCTGCGCGATTACCACTCGCCCAATCTGCTGTGGCTTCCGGAACGCAAGGGCATCGCGCGCGTCGGCGTGATCGATTTCCAGGACGCGCTGCTCGGCCCGGCCGCTTACGACGTCGTATCGCTGCTGCAGGATGCCCGGGTCGACGTGCCGGAGACGCTCGAGGACGCGCTCGTCAGCCGGTACATGAAGGGTCGCAGGGCGGCCGATCGCGACTTCGATCTCGGGCAGTTTGTCGAGCTCTACGCCCTGATGGGGGCGCAGCGCGCGACCAAGATTCTCGGCATCTTTGCGAGGCTCGCGCGGCGCGACGGCAAGCCGCAGTATCTCCGCCATCAGCCGCGGGTGTGGCGCAACCTGCGCCGATCCTTGTCGCACCCGACGCTCCGGGCGCTCAAGACCTGGTACGAGACGCACGTTCCGGCCCCGCGCAGCGGCTGATTCATTTTTGCCTGCAAACTCCCCGTGTTTGCCGTCGCGAGCGCGCCGCCAAAGCTTGGCCCATCCGCGCGCGCCTTGGGCAACCGGTGCTTCCGCGAGCTCGGCTCGCGGTTCGGGATGCCAAGGACCTGCGCCTACAAGCGCCCAAGCATGCTGCTGCAGCGATACTGCCGCTGATGATCGAGACTTTTGCAGCGTCGCGGTCAACACGGTGCATTGGGCCGTTACTGGCGTGGCCCTGACATACTGAGCTGCCGAGGTGCCTCGTCGCCGCCGGGCGAGCGAGCTAGCCGGAATGGCGAATTGTCCCCCGGGGCGGCCGATCAAACGGCAATCTTGCCGCCTGCTTTGCGGGTGATCACGACAATCGAGGGGCGCGGCGGCACTCCCTCCTTGAAATCCGGCCAACGTGTGACCGGGTTTTCGAAGCTTGCCGGCTCGGCGCTCGGGTCGCTTTCATCAGTTTCGCCTGGGTGTTGGACCGCCAGGAACAATGTCGTGTCGTCGGGGGTGAACTCCGGCCCGCACATTTCCGCACCGTGTGGGCAGCGGAAGAACAGTTTCGACGTTGCGCGAGCGGGCCCGTCGGTCTCCATCGCCCAAAGGCCATCGGACCGGCCGGTGCGCTTCGGATAATTTCCGTCTGTCGAGATCCACAATCTGCCCGTAGAGTCGACGGCGCAGTTGTCCGGCATGCCGAACCAGCCGTGCTTGGATGTATTCGGATTGAATGTTGCGCCGACAGAAGCAATCGAGGGGTCTCCGCACTTGACGAGAATTTCCCATCGAAACTTCGTCGCGGCGTGATCGTCGCCCTCGGGGATCATTTCGATGATGTGGCCAAACCTGTTTTCGGCCCTAGGATTTGCCGCGTCCACCTGTTCGGCTTTTCGAGCAGGGTTGTTGGTAAGCATGACGTAAACCTTGTTGGTCCTCGGGTTGGCCTCGATGTCCTCGGGACGGTCCATCTTGGTGGCGCCGAGGAGATCGGCGGCCGTGCGCGCCTCGATGACGATATCGGCCTGACTGTGGAAACCGTTCGCTTCCGTCAGGGGTCCCTGACCGTAGATCAACGGCAGCCAGTCGCCGGTACCGTCGGCGTTGTACTTGGCCACATAGCAGACGCCCGCATCCAGTAGTCTCATGTTCGCTTCGCGGTTGGTCGGGTCAAAGCGCCCTTCGGTCACAAATTTGTAGACGTACTCAAAGCGCTGATCGTCGCCGGAGTAAATGACGTAACGGCCATCCTTGTTTAGAATGCCGGCGGCACCTTCTCGCTTGAAACGACCGAGGGCCGTGCGCTTCACCGGCAAAGACGTGGAATCGAACGGGTCGATCTCGACGACCCAGCCAAAGCGATTAGCTTCGTTTGGCTCCTTCGAGACATCGAACCGATCGAAATAATCCCCCCAGTTGTACCAGCGGCTCGGGACGCCTACGCGCTTGTGGTTGCGCGCCTCCGGATGTCCAGCAACCAGCTCCCCGGTGAAGTAGCCGTTGATATTTTCCTCGCAGGTTAGCCATGTACCCCATGGTGTGCGGCCTCCGGCGCAGTTGTTGAGCATGCCAAGGACCCTGCCGCCCGCCGGATCGGCGCTGGTCTTCATCCGCGAATGGCCCGCGGCCGGACCGGAAATGCGCATCTCGGTCTCCGCCGTGATACGGCGCGCATACTTCGACTCGGCCACGATTGCCCATTTGCCGGCGATCTTCTTCACCTCCAGGACCGAACCGCCGTGCGCCATCATTTCGATCTCGGCGATGTCTCTGGTCATTTTGGAAAACGGCGTCGTGCTGCCGCGGCGGGCGTCTTGCCGACCAAGGCCTGGAAACATCAGCTCTTCGTTGGTGTACTCATGATTGACGCAGAGCAGGCCGTGCTCCGAAGGATTCGGCGCGTCCGGCATCGGGAAGTAGCCAAGATAGTCGTTGTTGTAGCCGAACTGTTTGGCCTGCCCGTCCCTCGTGAGTTTGTGCGGGTCGAATGGTGGGGCCCCTGGCAATACCGGATCGCCCCATCGAATGAGCACGTCGGCATCGTAGCCCTCGGCGACGTAGTGTTTGTCGTCGACGCCCGACTCTACCTCGGCAAAGTTGAACGACGGGGTGGCGCTTGACCCCTGGGAACGTGCCCGGTCGGAAGCCAGCAATGCTAGCGGCGCAGCCGTCGCGGTCATGGCTGTGACGGCCAAAATCCCCTTCGCGAGATCGCGGCGCGAGAGGCGTTCGGCGATAACGTCTCCCATGGTTCCATTGTCGCTTCCGTTAACGCTGTTGTTCTCCGCATTTTCGAATGCGATGGCTCGCGGCAATCCCGGCCGGGGGTTCATTGGAGCCTCCTGTCGTCTCGGTGTCGCCGCATTAGAGCATACCTTGCGGCCCCTGCCGAAGGTCTGGCGAAGTCCGTCTTCCCATGGCAACAATTCCGGGCCGGAGGAGTGCTCCGCATCCGCGCCCCTTTATTCCAGGACCGCTGCGGCGTCGATGCTTGGAATTCGAATAGTTGCCGGCCCTGCTCGAACGTCGTGCCGCGGCTTCCACGGTTGGTGGGGCATAGGTGACGCAAAGCGTCCAGGGAGGGGAGAGATGACCCGTACGTCATACGTCGCGGCCGCAGCCACACTGCTGGTGTTTGCGGACGCCAGCGCGGCGACCGCTCAAGGCGTCGTCAACATCTACTGCTCGGTGCAGGTCGAGTGGTGCCAGGCGATCGCAGTCAATTTCGAGAAGGCGAGCGGCGTCAAGGTCAACATGGTGCAAAAGGGCTCCGGTGAGATGCTGGCCCAGATCAAGGCGGAGACGGCCAATCCGCGCGGCGACGTGTGGTTCGGTGGTACCGGCGATCCCCATCTCGGCGCGGCAGAAGACGGGCTCACGCAGGAATACGAGTCGGCCGGGATCAAGTCGCTGCATCCATGGGCACAGAACCAGTGGGCTACGTCGAAGAAGCGCACGGTCGGGGTCTATCTCGGCGTGCTCGGCTTCGGTTTCAACAACGAGATCCTTGCGAAGAAGAAGCTCGCGGCACCCGCCTGCTGGGCCGACATCATCAAACCCGACTACAAGGGCGAAGTGCAGATGGCGAACCCGAACTCCTCCGGCACCGCCTACACCATGATCGCGACGCTGGTGCAGGTGATGGGCGAGGCACAGGCGTTCGACTACATGAAGAAGCTGCACCCGAACATCAACAGCTACACGCGTTCCGGCACGGCGCCCATCAAGGCAGTAGCGCGGGGAGAGACTGGAGTTTCCATCAGCTTCATCCATGACGGGGTGACCGAGGCAAACGCCGGATTCCCGGTCGGGATCGCGACGCCCTGCGAAGGCACCGGGTTCGAGGTCGGATCGATGTCGATCATCAAGGGCGCACGCAATCTCGCCAACGCGCGAAAATTCTACGACTGGGCCCTGACGCCGGACGCGCAGAAGCTTGGCTTCGAGGCCGGCAGGCAGTTGCAACTGCCCTCCGCAACGGCGGCGCCGATGCCGCCTGGGGCGCCCGATCCGACCAAGATCAAGCTGATCGCCTACGACTTTGCGAAGTACGGCGCCAATGAGGAGCGCAAGCGGCTGCTCGCGAAGTGGGACGCCGAGATCGGCAAGCTGCCGCGTTGAAGCTCCCTGTGCCCGGAGCGGAGCACGGTCTGATGAGAGGAAGCCGGGGGGCGTGAGGTTCGGGTTCAACGCTGTCCTATGGTGGCTGCTGGCGGCGGTCGGTATCGTCCTGCTGCCGTGGCATGCGCAGCAAGCTGATTTCGGCTGGCAGTCCCTTAAGGCGCTCGCCGCGGCCGATGCCGACGAAGGGTCAGCGCTCGTCCAAGCGGCACGCTTCGGGCGCCTCTGGCTCTGGTCGGTGATCGCGCCGTTGTTAGTCGCGCTGCCTGGAATCCTGCCCCAGCTCGGGCGGGAACAGCGCCGCAACTTCCTGATTGCGGGCGGGGCGCTCGGCCTTGCCGGTCTTGTGCTGCAGGCCGCCCTGATCGGAATCCAGGGCTGGGAGCTGCCCGCAATCGAGTCTGCGGTCGGTCCGCTCAACGACCGGCAGCTTGGCATCGGCGTCGGTGCAACGCTCACATTCGTCGCGTTCCTGCTGCTGCTCACCGACGGCATCGCTTATGCGGGCGCCTTCCGGGGGGATCGTTTCACCGCCGGCACGGTCGGCATCATCGCGGCCAGCATCGCAGTCTTCACGCTCTGGCCGATGCTCAACATTCTGCGCCGAGCCTTTGCGCCCTCCGGCGACCTCAATCCGTTGATGAGCTTCGCCGGACGGCTCTCCGACAGCCGCATCTGGGGCCTTGCCTGTCTGCATTCCGGCGCGTCCTGCGGGGTGGCGTGGAACACGCTGTTTCTGGCGACCGTCACGGCGTTCGCCGCGACCGTGCTCGGCGTGTGCTTCGCCCTAATCGTGACCCGCACCGGCTTTCGTGCCAAACGCGCGCTCCGGCTGCTGACCGTACTGCCGATCATCACGCCGCCGTTCGTGATCGGGCTCAGCCTGATCCTGATCTTTGGCCGCTCGGGGCTGATCAACCAAGCGGTCGAGGCGTTGACGGGTCAGCAGCCGGGGCGCTGGATCTATGGATTCCAAGGCGTCTGGCTGGCGCAGGTGTTCTCGTTCACGCCGACTGCGTTTCTGGTGCTGATCGGCGTCGTCGAGGGCATCTCGCCCTCCCTCGAGGAAGCCGCTCAGACCCTGCGGGCGGACCGCGCCCGCACCTTCCGGACCGTGACGCTGCCGCTGATGCTGCCCGGCCTCGCCAACGCGTTTCTGGTGGTGTTCGTGGAGAGCCTGGCAGATTTCGGCAACCCGGTAGTGCTCGGTGGCAGTTTTGGCGTGCTGTCGACCGAAATCTTCTTCGCGGTCGTCGGCGCGCAGTCCGACTTTGCGCGGGCCGCCATGCTTGCCTGCGTTCTCCTTGCTTTTGCGCTGCTGGTGCTGCTCGCGCAGCGCGTCGTGGTCGGCAAGCGTTCTTATGTATCGATGACCGGCAAGGGCGATGCGGGTCTGCCGGCGCCGCTGCCGATTGCGGTCCAACGCGCCGCCTTCGCCATCGCGATCCCGTGGGCGATGCTGACGGCGACGGTCTACGCCATTGCGTTGGCCGGCGGCTTCGTCCAGGTCTGGGGTCGCGACTGGACACCGACGATCGATCACTACCGGCGTGCTTTCGCGATCGAGTTCACAAGCGGCGGAATGATTCTGGCCGGCGGCGCCTGGTCATCGCTAAAGACCACCTTGCTGCTGGCCGGCATTGCGGCGCCGCTCACCGCCGCGCTCGGGCTGTTGGCCGCTTGGGTCCTGGCGCGGCAGCGGTTCTACGGACGCGGCGCGCTGGAGTTCGCTCTGATGCTCTCGTTCGCGGTGCCCGGCACCGTGCTCGGCGTCGCCTACGTGCTCACCTATAACGTGCCACCGCTGGAGATCACCGGCACGGCCCTGATCCTGGTACTATGCTTCGTGTTCCGGAACCTGCCTGTCGGCGTGCGCTCCGGGCTTGCCGCCATTAGCCAGCTCGACCAGAGCTTGGAGGAGGCCTCCACCACGCTGCGTGCCTCCACGGCGACCACGCTGCGGCGCGTCGTGCTGCCGCTGCTCAAGCCGGCGATTGTCACGGCTCTGATCTATTCGTTTGTGCGCGCTGTGACCACGTTGAGCGCCGTCATCTTCCTGGTCTCGGCCGAACACGAGGTGGCGACCGTCTACATCATCAATCGCGTGATCAACGGCGACTACGGCCTCGCCATCGCATACTCGTCGGCGTTGATTCTGCTGATGCTGGCGGCCATCGGCCTCATCCAGCTGGCGGTCGGCCGGCGGCGGCTGGGACGCAGGACGGCCGCCGCGCCGAGCCCTCTGCAGCCGGCGGGAGGGCGCGCATGAGCGGCAGAGCGCACAGCGGCGCTGAGGTCCGCTTCTCCGGTATCGCCAAACGTTACGGCACCGTGACCGCGCTGAAGCCGCTCGACCTCACGATCGAGCCCGGCACGATGGTGACGCTGCTCGGGCCTTCGGGATGTGGCAAGACGACCCTATTGCGGATCGTCGCGGGGCTCGAACAGGCTTCCGACGGGCGTCTGTTCATTGACGCGGAAGACGTCACCACGCTGTCTGCCGGCGAGCGCAACGTCAGCATGGTGTTCCAATCCTACGCGCTCTTCCCGCATATGAGCGCGCGCGAAAACGTGGCGTATGGATTGATCTCCGGCGGACTCGCAAAGCGCGAGGCGTCCGCGCGCACCGACGCCGCGCTCGAGCTGGTGGGGCTTGCGGGCCTCGGCGAGCGCTTCCCATCCGAGCTCTCCGGCGGCCAGCAGCAGCGGGTCGCAGTGGCCCGCGCGCTGGTGCTGGAACCGCGCGTGCTACTGTTCGACGAGCCGCTGTCGAACCTGGACGCGCGGCTACGCCGTCAGATGCGCGACGAGATCCGCGCGCTGCAGCAGAAGCTCGGTGTCACCGTGATCTATGTGACCCATGACCAGAGTGAGGCTTTGGCGGTCTCCGACAAGATCGTCGTCATGCGCAACGCCGAGATCGCGCAGGCCGGGACGCCGCAGGAGCTTTACGAGCATCCCGACGATGTGTTCGTGGCCACATTCATGGGTGACGCCAATCAGGTGCGGGGAGCACTTGCACCGACCTCCGCCGATCACGGCGTCCTGACGCTCGCGGGCATCGACCTCGCGCTGCCGCATCCCGGGCTGCCGGCGGGGGTCGTTGACGTCGTTATCCGGCCAGAGGCGCTCTTGGTGGGCGAACCGGGAGCCTGGCCGTTCGAGATTGCGGGGCAGGTCCTGACGGCAACCTACATGGGCACGCACATGGAATACCAAATTGATACCACGCTTGGCCGCCTTTTTGCGGTCTCATCGGATGTCCGTTCAAGGAAACCGGCGGGAGCGCATGTGGGAATCGCTTTTGCAGACCACGGTATCTTTATCGTCAGATCGTGAGGGCCACTCGCGCGCCCGGTTTGCCATGATTGAAAATCGCCAAGTGCGACAGTGGTGTGCACCGTCGTGACCTTTCTCACGGAGCCGCAGACGGCGCGGCGCACGCCTGAGCGCAATATTGAGCTGATGTCGGAGAAAGGGTTCTCGGACTTCAAGGCGCCGCCGCGGCCTAAACAGGTCAGCGACCAAACGTCCCAACCAGCCGGAGGGTCGCAAGCATCGCGCCGGATGATGCGTTGATTCTGCCTCATCACGCGAATCCGCGCGGATGCAGTTTGCGGGGACAGGAATACGCGACGATAGCAGCCCGGGACACACCGCGCGCTGCATCAACGATGCGCATCGCCGGTCGCGCCGCGGCCGCCCGCGAGCTCTCCGAGCGCGATGATGACGGAGCAGATGGACGTCAGGATCAAGGCGAGCGCCGCTGCCGCCGGGAAGTCGGAGCCGGTTTCGGCGACCAGGCTGTAGAGCTGGAGCGGCAGGATGTTGACCTGGGTTCCGACCAGCGCGAGAGCGGTGCCATAGGCGCCGAAAACGACGGCAGCAACCAGGCAGAAGGCGCCCACCAGGGTTGGCAGGATCTGCGGCAGCATGACGTCGACGAGCGCTCGCAGCCGCGAGGCACCAAGCGACTCGGCCGCCTGCATCTGACGTAGGTCGAAGTTGACCAGCACCGGCAGCATCAGCATCACGATGCGCGGGATCAGATAGTACGACGACGCGAAGGCAAGCCCGTATGGCGAGAACAGAAAGGCGGCGATATCGGCGGCCTCCCAGCCGCCCGACGCCAACAGCTGCGTGACGAAGCCGGCGCGCCCATAGCCGAGGATGAATCCATAGGCGACGATCAACCCGGAAAATGTCAGCGGCAGCGCGATGACGAAGACGAGCGCCGTGCGCACGACCTCGTTGAGCCTGGAGAGATGCAGCGCGACGCAGAAGCCGACGACTGTCGACACGGTGGCGGCCGCCCCGGTGAGCTTGAGCGAGCCGACGAGCCCGTCCCAAAAGCGTTGCGATGCGAGCACGCGCGCGATCGCGCCCTCGCCGGTGAACGCATCGCGCGCAACCGAGCCAAGCGGCAGCAGGAAGAAGCCCACAAAAACGAATGCGCCGGGCGCCGCCAGCAGCAACAGGATGAGACCGCGGCGCCTCCTGCTCGCACGCACTGGCTTTTGCACTCAGTTGGCCGCGGCCTTGGTCCAGCCGGCGTCGATCTCGGCCTTCTTGGCCGCGGCCTTGATGACGTCCAGCGGCCGCACCTGCTCGGCCGCAGGCAGCTTGTCGGCGACGTTGGCCGGAAGCGTCACGCCGGGCACTGAGGGACGCACGAAGCCCTGGGCGAAAATGCCCTGCCCCATGTCGGTCATGATGAAGTTGAGCCACAGCTTTCCGGCATTGGGGTTGGGGCCGTTCTTGACCAGGCTGATCGCATAGGGCGCCGCGGCCGATGCCTCCTTTGGGATTACGACCGCCACCTGGTCGCCGAGCCCGTCGGTGTGCTTCGCCTTCAGTCCGTCGTTCTCATAGGAGATCCAGATCGGGATCTCGCCTTTGACGAACTGGGCGTACGGCGTGGTGCCGAGCACGCGGAGCACGTTCCCGGCCTTGTGGAGCTTGCCGAGGTAATCGATGCCCGGCTGCACATTGTCCATGTCCCCGCCATTGCCGAACGCGGCCGCGAAGGCCAGCACTTGTCCAACGCCGGTCGAGCGCGGATCGAGATAGACGATCGAGCCCTTGTATTCTGGCTTGATGAGATCGGCCCACGATTGCGGGACGTTTTTGACCAGCTTGGTGTTGACCACGAGGGCGATGGTGAGCGAGTGGATCGTGAACCACTCGCCTTCAGGATGGCGGAACACCGCCGGCAGCTTGTCGAAATTCACCGGCTTGAACGGCGCAACGACGTTCTTCGCGCTGGCATCGACCGCGGACGCCGCGAAGTAGTAGGCCGTATCAGCCTGCGGACGATTGCGCGCCTTATCCAGCGCCACCACCGTCGCAGCCGAGCCGAGATCGTTGTAGGTCATCTCGACGGCGGGATAGCGCTTCTTGAAGGCGGCGAATTGCGCCGCCCAGTTGGCCCAGGTTGGTCCGGTGTCGAACGATACCACCATGCCTTCCTTGCTGGCGGCCTCATAGAGCGCGCGCTCGCCCGCATAGAGCTCCGGCGAATCGGTTGCGGTCTGCGCGCCCGCTGCGAGCGGCGGCAGGATCAGCACCGCTGTGAGAAGGCATCGACGCATCGCGTTCATCATTTCCTCCCTCATGTGGCTGTGGACATCGACGCCGGATCGAACGGCGGCAGCAGGCGCACCGCGACCGGCGGAATGTGGACGGCGTCGAACATGTTCGAGATCGGCGTCTCACCGGCGATTGGGCCGCGGTCGGTATCGAAGTCGTATCGGCGCAGCGAGCCGAGAAAGCGGTCGCGCAGGAGCCGGCCGGTGAACTGGTTGATGCCGTCGGGAGCGCGGCCGGGCACGACGCCCTCAGGCCGGACCATGACGGTCGTCCCCGCGCCGGGCGAGAAGCCGTGATCGGAGGCGATGCGAAGCGGCCCCAGCGGCGTTTCTACCGTCGCGGCGTCCCGCATGCGTCCCGGCCAGAGGTTTGCCTGCCCGACGAAGCTGGCGACCACAGCGTCCACGGGGCGTTGATAGACATCCTTTGGGGTGCCGACCTGCAACAGGCGGCCGTCGCGCATTACTGCAATGCGGTCGGCCATGGAGAGCGCCTCGTCCTGGTCGTGCGTGATGTACAGCGTGGCGATCGCATGCTCGCGCTGTAGATGGCGGATCTCGTCGCGCATGCCGACGCGCAAAGCAGCGTCGAGCGCGGATAGCGGCTCGTCGAGCAGCAACGCGCGCGGTTTGAACACGAGCGCGCGCGCCAGCGCGACGCGCTGCTGCTGGCCGCCGGAAAGCTCCGGTGGACGACGCTCGGCGCGGTCCGCAAGGCCCACGCGCCGCAGCATTTGGCCGACCTCCTGCTCGCGCTCGCGGCGCGGCACGCCCCGCACGCGCAACGGATAAGCGATGTTATCGCGCGCGGTCATGTGCGGAAACAGCGCGTAGCTCTGGAACACGACCCCGATTTGACGGCGCTGCGGCGGAAGACCTGCGGCGGATTTGCCGGAGATGAGAATTTCGCCCGCGTCCGGCTCCAGAAACCCCGCGATCAGCTTGAGTAGCGTCGACTTGCCGCAGCCGCTCGGTCCCATTACGGCGACGAGCTCACCGGGAGCGATTGCAAGGCTGACGTCGGCCACGCCCGCGAGCGTGCCGGGATAATGGTAGCGGACGCTGCGAAGGTCGACCGCGGCCGTCATCCCGAGATCCCCCGCGCGGCGGGCGCGCTGCCGGCGATGAGGGCGCCGGCCGCCGCCGCGATGAGGGCGAGCGCGAGCAGAATGACCGTCGCGGCGCAAGCGAAGCCGGTCGCGCCGTAGAAGGCCTGCAGCAGAACGACCGGGTAGGGCCGCGACAGAAACCCCGCCACCAGGTTGGAGAGCTGGAATTCGCCGATCGAAAGCGCCGCGACGATGATCAGCCCGGAGAGCAGGCTGTGGCGCAGCGACGGCAGGACGATGTGGAGAAAGCGCTGGGCGAAGTTTGCGCCCAACGAGGCTGCGGCCTGCTCGAGCTCGGCGAGCGCGAGGTGGCGCATGTCGCCGACCAGGGCGGAGATGAGATAGGGCAGCGTCAACGCCAGGTGTCCGCCGACCAGCACCCAGGTGCTGCCGAGAAACGGCAGAGCGTCGCTGGAGAAAACCAGCACGAACCCGAAACCGAGCACAAGCGGCGGGACGGCGACCGGGAGCAGATAGGCCACGCGCGTCGCCGCGCGCAGCCGGCGGTCCGCGGCGCTGTTCAGGACATAGGCCAGGGGGACGCCGACCAGCGCGGCGAGCGCGCAGGTCAGCGAGCACACCTGCAGGCTCGTCCAGAACGCGCGCCGGAAGCTGCCGTCGGCGATCACCTGCAGATACCAGTCGCCGGTGAAACCTTGCGGCAGCAAGGTGTTGTACCAAGTCGCCCCAACTGATCCGATCAGCAGGAGGATGATAGGCACTCCAAGGTACAACAGGTAGCAAGCGGTAACGATGGCCAATGCGCCCTCCCCCGAGGCCATTGCGGACCCAAGGTGTAATGCAATTTGCGCACGCACTGTAGCGGGCTCAGTTCGGACGCGCCAAATGGCTTCAGATGCGCGCTGTCGGTACCGAAAATCAGTACGGGAACCCTGATCGGCCTCTATTCTTGCGCCGGGCGTCGCGTTCGCTTTGCCGGGAGGCGCCGCCGGTGGGCCTCGCGCCTTCGCTTCCGGTGTTGCCGCCGGCCGCCGCGTCGCATGGCATGGCTGCCGTCCAGATCGCGGTCGCGATCATCATCGCCGCCGCATTGCTGCCCTTTGCAAGCTGCTCGCCAGGTTGGACGCCGGCGGCGGTGCCGTTCGCAGTATCGCGCAACCCATGACGCTCGCCGCCGTAGTCACTCCTGCTGCACGCCTTACTTCTTCGGCAAGCTCGTCCGTTCGCCGGTGGCGATATTCAGGACCGATCCATCGTCCAGACCGATGCGGTATACTTCGCGCAGGACGTTGCCGGCGAAGCCCAGCTCCACGATCGACACGGTCTTGAACGACGTTGCGATGCCGTCGGGCAGAATCTGGTTGAATGCCTTCGCGGTCTGGTTCATGGCGTCCTGCAGGCCGGACGTGAACGGCGCGACGCTGTAGACCAGCGTGTTGTGCGGGTTGTGCGCGCGCAGTTCCTTGCCGTCCTTGACCACGTTGACGCCGCTTACGCCCACGGTCTGCACCAGCTCCTTGCCGGGGTCGGCCATCTTCGCATACACGGGGCCCGTGACCCGCGGCAGCGGACCGTCGCGCAACGGCGCAAGCGCCGCCGTCGCCGTGGTGTTGAATGCCATCATGTCTTCGAAGCCCTTGCCTTCCTTGACGATGCCGAGGTCGAGCCACCAAGGCCGGCCGGCACCCTTGGCGGCTTCCGTGGTGTAGAACGTCTTCAGCGTCACGTTGAGAGTGCCTGGCAGCGCAGGCAGCGCCTTGAGCATCCGATCGGGCGTGGTCGGGTCGGCATTGTGGATGTGCACCACGGTGACGTGCGGGATGTTGAACATCTGGGCCTCGGTCGCGAGCCCCGCCTTGAGGAGATCTTCCCGCAGCAGCCCGCCGATGGTCGCACCGAGGATGTCGTTGACCTCCTTGGGAAGCGTGTAGACGAGGCCGAAGGTGCGCTCATGCTTGCGGAAATCAGCGCTCGACAGGGCGCTGTTATCGACGGCACCTTGGGCGGCGGCGTTCGGCGGTTGGAAAATCGCAGCGCCTGAGATCACCAGGACCGCGGCGCCGGTTAGCATCGTCTTCACCATGGATCAGCCCCTTTCTTGGTTCCGGACCTCGCGCCATTCACCGTATCAGTATGACAGCCGTTTGCGGCGAGCGCAGCCTGCAATTACAGGGGCGCACATTGACAGGCGCCGCACTGGGCCACGCGCCCCTTCCAGGTGGATACCGATAGCATCGTGATGCCGCTGCTCAATGCCCCGCTCGCCGATCGAGCGCAAGCTTGGGGGTTCGAGCTGGCCGCCGGCGGGACCCGCAAGCAGAGCGAGGGCACAACCAACGGGGGCTGATTGACAAAGCCGAGGGCTCGCTCACACTTCCCCGCCGAACATCAAATCAACTTGGGGGGACACCATGGCGGCGATCATACGCCTGCTTTCCATCGGTTGCTTATCCGGTCTCTCGTTTCTGCCAGACGGTGCTTTTGCCCAAGCCGCGGGCGCACCCGGTGGAAAGGCCCCGCCCAAGCTGGTCCTATTTATGGTTGTCGACGGCTTCCCGCAGGAACAGCTGGTCAAGTATTACGACCAGTACGGCGAGCGCGGCTTCAGGACCTTTCTCGACCGCGGCGCCTGGTACGGCAACAATCACTACAGCCACGCCACGACTTATACGAGCGTCGGCCACGCGACCCTGCTGTCGTGCGCGCATCCCTACAAGCATGGCGTCGTCGGCAACGACTGGATCGATAAAAAGACCGGCGTGCGCGTCTATTCGACCGAGGACGCGCGGCACAAATACCTCGGGGAGGAGACTCCGCAGCATTCCGGCACGTCACCGTTCAACATCAAAGTCACGGCTGTTGGCGACGAACTCATCTACTCCAACGGCAAGTCGAAGGTGATCGCGATCTCCGGCAAGGACCGCTCCGCAATCGGCCTCGCCGGGCAGCACGGCACCGCCTACATGCATTCGACACTCACCGGCCGCTTCATCACGTCCGACTACTACATGGAGGACTACCCGGCGTGGTGGAAAGCGTTCTACGAAGGCAAGCCGCAGGACAAGTATTTCGGCAAAAGCTGGGATCTGCTGTTGCCCGAAGAGTCCTATGCCCGCTCGACCTCGGATGATCGCCCCTGGACCACACGATCCAAAGGGCTGGGTTCGCGCTTTCCCCATGCAACTGCGGGCGGCGCCACCATGCCCGACAAGGCGTACTACGACGCCATGATGTGGACGCCCTGGGGCGACCTGCTCACACTCGACTTCGTCAGGGCGGCGATCGAAGGCGAGAGCCTCGGCAACAACCCGGCCGGCGTGCCCGATCTCCTGGCGATCAGCTGGACCAGCCATGACTACGTCAATCATCTGTTCGGGCCGGAAAGCCGACAGTCGCACGATCAGACGATCCGGCTTGACCGGGTGTTTGGCGAGCTGTTCGCATTTCTCGATCAAAGGGTCGGGTTGCAGAACGTGCTCATCACTCTCTCGGCCGACCATGGCTTCATGAACATCCCCGAGTTCAGCGCGAGCCGCCGGCTGGACGCTGGCCGCATCGATCCCGACAAGATGATCGAGGGCGTCAATGCCGCGCTGTCGGCGAAATTCGGCGAGGGCAAATACGTGACGGCGTGGTGGAACCCGACGCTCTACGTCGATTATCGGCTGATCGAGCAGCGCAAGCTCAATCCAGCGGAGGTCGAGACCGCTGCGCAGGCGTTCCTGCGCCAGTATCCCGGCATCGAGGCGGTGTTCACCCGCACTCAAATGGAAAATGGCCAGTTGCCGAACACCAAGCTCGCCAAGCAGGTGACGCTCGCGTGGCACCAGCAGATCAGCGGCGACATTGTTGTGATGAACAAGCCCAACTGGTACCTATTCGCCAAGCCCTCAACCTATGCGTCGACGCACGGATCGCCCTGGTCGTACGACACCAACGTGCCGCTCGCAGTTTACGGGCCGAGCTGGATCAAACCCGGCAAGTATGGCGACTCGGAAGTCGTCGATCTCGCGCGCACAATCGCCTTTATCCTCAACGTGCGGCCTCCGAACGGCTGCGAAGGACGTGTACTCTCGGAAATCTTGAACTGACAGGATGAGCAGCTGCCCGTCCGCTCAATGGCAGACGCGCCTTGCTGCGCATTGTTCCAATTGAATGTCCGTAGGCGGGGATTCGGCTCACCTGGCCACGCGCGCGGCGGGGCGGTCGCGGTCGCCGTGCGTACCGGGCCGACGCAGCGGCGCGGCTGGCCGCGCCCGCCGCTGCGCAGCTCTTCTCGGTCGCCGATTTGCCGCAATGGCCGGACTGCCGGTGACGCCCGGCATGTTTGGTGGCAAAAGACGGGGGACGGCGGCGCGGTCGCGGGCGCCGTACTAGACTGCCCTCGCCGAATCACGCGGGACCTTCGATGACCGAGCCGACCTCCGCCGTTGCCAAGCCGCGCTGTGCCATGGTGCTGGCGGCGGGGCTCGGCACGCGCATGCACCCGCTCACCGAACGCATGCCGAAGCCGCTGGTCGCGGTCGGAGGCAAGCCGCTGCTCGACCACGTGTTGGATCGGCTGGCTGATGCCGGCGTCGAGCGTGCGGTGGTCAACGTCCACCACATGGCGGACCAGATCGTCGAGCACGTGCGCGGCCGTCGCCGGCCGGAGATCGTGATCTCGGACGAGCGCGCGGCCCTGCTCGGCACCGGCGGCGGCGTCGTCAAGGCGCTGCCGGCGCTCGGCGACGGGCCGTTCTTTCACCTCAACGCCGACACCATCTGGATCGAAGGGCCGCGACCCAATCTGGCGCGGCTCGCCGGCGCCTTCGATCCCCTCCGCATGGACGTCCTGCTGCTGCTGGCGCCGAGGACGACCAGCATCGGCTACGATGGCCGCGGCGACTTCTCGATCGGGTCCGACGGCGTGCTGGTGCGGCGCGGGGCGCGGGAATCGGCGCCGTTCGTCTACGCGGGCGTCGCCGTGCTCAGCCGCGACCTGTTTGTCGACGCCCCGGCGGGCGCGTTCGGCCTGACGCAACTGTTCGACCGCGCCGAGGCGGAGGGACGCCTGCGCGGACTGCCGCTCGAGGGCACCTGGATGCATGTCGGCACACCGGGCGCGATCGGCCAGGCCGAGGCGGCGATCCTGGAAAGCGCCGCTTGAGCGCGATCGCTGTGCGCCGGCCGCGGGTCTTCACGATACCGCCATCCGCACCGTTCCTGCCGACCCTCATCGGCGCGCTGGTCGAGGGTCGCTTGGTGCCCGGATTTCCCGCCGCCACCGATCCGCTCGCGCTGGCGACCGTGACGATCTACCTGCCGACCCGACGCGCCTGTCGGCTCGCCCGCGACCTTTTTCTCGAGGCGCTCGGGCGCGACGCGGCCGTCCTGCCGCGACTCGCCGCCCTCGGCGACGTCGACGAGGACGAGCTTGCCTTCGCGGACGCGGCCGAGGGGATGTCGCCGGGCGCCGCCATCGATCTTGCGGAGACGCTCGATAGGCTCGAGCGCCGACTGCTGCTGGCGCAGCTGATCCTGCAATGGGCGCGCGCGCGCGGCGTACGCACGGAGGCCGATGCGCCGCTGGTCGCCGGCGGCCCGGCAACCGCGCTGGCACTCGCCGACGACCTCGCCCACCTCATGGACGACATGACGACGCATGCGGTGCCGTGGGAGCGGCTCGAGGCGCTCGTGCCGGATCACGTCAGCGCCTACTGGCAGCTCACGCTCGAATTCCTGATGATCGCCCGCGAGACGTGGCCCGCGATCCTGGCCGAGCGCGACTTGATCGAGCCCGCGGCCCGCCGCGATCGGCTGATCGCCGCCGAGGCCGCCCGGCTCTCGGCCGCGGCCGGCGGGCCGGTGGTAGCGGCCGGCTCCACCGCCTCGATACCGGCAACCGCTGAGCTGCTCGCGACCATCGCGCAGCTGCCGCACGGCGCCGTGGTGCTGCCGGGCCTCGACACCGAGCTCGACGAGCCGTCGTGGGATCTGATCGGCGGTGCGCGCGATCGCGCCGGCCGGATCGTGCTGCCGCCGGCCGCCGGCCATCCGCAGTTCGCCCTGCATGCGTTCCTAGCGCGCATCAAGATGCGGCGCGAAGAGGTGCACGCCCTCGCGCCCGCCGCCGCGCATGGACGCGAGCGGCTCCTGTCCGAGGCCTTGCGCCCGGCGGCGGCGACCGATCGCTGGCGCGAGCGGCTGCGCGGCGACCACATAGGCAGGGCGGTCGAACGCGTTGCGCTGATCGAGGCGGCGCAGCCGGCCGAGGAGGCGCTGGCGATCGCCGTGGCATTGCGCGAGGCGGTGGAAGACCCGCAGGCGATCGCGGCGCTGGTGACGCCGGACCGTGGCTTGGCGCGGCGCGTGGTGGCGGCGCTCGGACGCTGGAACGTTGCGGTCGACGACACCGGCGGTGAGCCGCTCGCCGACGCCCCGGCCGGCGTATTCGGCCGGCTGGCGGCGGAAGTGGCCTTGGGCGGCGTCGAGCCGGTCGCGCTGTTGGCCCTGCTCAAGCATCCCCTGCTGCGATTGGGCCTCTCTGCCGCGCGGCGCCGGCGGGCCGTCGCGGCGCTCGAGCGCGCCGTCCTGCGCGGGCCACGGCCGCAGCCCGGCACGGCCGGCCTCGTTCAGGCGCTGACGACGTTCGAGCAAAACCGGCACGCGCTGCACGGCAGCGACCCGCGCCGGCGCATTTGGGATCGGCACCTCGACGAAGCTCTCGACCTGGTCGCGCGCCTGGGCGCGGCCTTGGCGCCGTTGGAGACCATCGCGGGCCTCGACTGCGCCCTCGCCGAGTTGACGGCCAGGCACCGGCAGGTGTTGGCGGCACTGCTGCGCAACGGCGATGAGACGATCGACGGGATCTCGATGCCGGACGGCGCGGAGCTGCTCACGCTGTTCGACGACCTTGCGGAGAGCGAAGCCGCGAAGGCCTTCGTGCTCGACACGCGCGAGTACGGCCAATTCCTCCACGCCACGATGGCAGCTCGGATCGTGCGGCAACCGCTCGCCGCCGATGCGCGCGTGCGCATTTTCGGCCTGCTCGAAGCGCGGCTGCACCACGTCGACCGCCTCGTGCTCGGCGGCCTGGTCGAAGGTGTCTGGCCGCCGCAGACGCGCTCCGACCCGTGGCTCAGCCGCCCGATGCGCCACGAGCTCGGCCTCGACCTGCCGGAGCGGCGCATCGGGTTGACCGCCCACGACTTTGCGCAGGCTTTGGGGGCGCGCGAGGCGGTCCTCACGCGCTCGACCAAGGTCGCGGGCACGCCGACCGTCGCCTCGCGCTTCCTGCAGCGCCTCGAGGCGGTCTGCGGGGAGGCCCATTGGAACGACGTGCGCGACCGCGGCGCGCGCTACGTGGAGCTTGCCCGCAGCCTCGATCGGCCGCGACGGGTTGCCGCCATCAAGCCGCCCGCGCCCTGCCCGCCGCGCGACGCGCGGCCGACCCGGCTGAGCGTGACCGAGGTCGAGCACTGGCTGCGCGACCCCTACACGATCTACGCCAAGCACGTACTGAGGCTTGCGCCGCTCGATCCGGTCGATACGCCGCCCGGCGCGCGCGACCGCGGCACCGTCATCCACGCCGCCATCGCCGATTTCAGTCAGGCGTTCGCGGGCGGACTGCCCGCCGATCCGCTGGCCGAGCTGCTGGCGCGCGGGCGGCAATATTTCGCACCGCTTGCTGCCTTCCCGGAGGCGCGGGCGTTCTGGTGGCCTCGGTTCGAGCGCATTGCGCGCTGGTTTGCGGACTGGGAAGCGGCGCGGCGACGCAATCTGGTAACGGTCCACGCCGAGATTCGCGGTGAGATCGCAATCCCGGCCGGCGATCGCACGTTCCGGCTGACCGCGATCGCCGATCGCATCGAGCGCCATCAGGACGAGACCTACGCGCTGCTCGACTACAAGACCGGACGCGTTCCCAGCGACAAGCAGGTCAGGGTCGGCGTGAGCCCCCAGCTCACGCTCGAAAGCGTGATCCTGCGCACGGGCGGATTCCCCGGCATCCCGGCCGGCGGATCGATCGGCCAGCTTGCCTACGTGGCCTTGAAGGGCGGCGATCCCGCCGGCCAAGCCCAAAGCATCGACCTCAAGGACCGCACCGCGGACCAGCATGCCGACGCCGCATTCGAGCGGCTGGCGGCGCTGGTGTGGCGGTTCGAGCAGGAAGCCCAGGGCTATCCGTCGCTGCTGCGCCCGATGTGGCGGAACAGCTACGGCGATTACGATCACCTCGCCCGCGTAAAGGAGTGGTCGGCAACCGGCGGCGAGCTCGAAGAAGGTCCCGAATGACCGCGTCGATTCCCGAGAGCGTGCTGCAGGTCCAGCTCGCGGCCTCCGACCCCGACGTCTCGGCATGGGTGTCGGCGAACGCCGGCTCGGGCAAGACCTATGTGCTCGCGCAACGCGTGATCCGCTTGCTGCTCGAGGGCGCCGACCCTGCGAAAATGCTCTGCCTCACCTTCACCAAGGCCGCCGCCGCCAACATGGCGATCCAGGTGTTCGGCACCTTGGCGCGCTGGACGGCACTCGATGACGCGGATCTCGACGAGAAGATGCACAGGCTCGAGGGGCGTCGGCCTTCGCCCGAGCGGCGTCAGCGTGCGCGGCGGCTGTTCGCCGAGGCGCTGGAGACCCCGGGCGGCCTCAAGGTGCAGACGGTGCACGCGTTCTGCACCAGCCTGCTGCACCAGTTTCCGTTCGAGGCGGATGTGGCCGCCCGCTTCGAGGTGCTGGAAGAGCGCGCGCAGGCCGAGTTGATCGATCGGCTCCGCCTCGAGGTGCTGTTGGAGGCGGCGGCAAGCAGCGAAAGCCCGCTCGGGCGCGCGCTCGCGACCGCGATCGTCGCGGCCGCGGACACCACGTTCGCCGAGGTGGTACGCGAGGCGATCGGTCAGCGCGATGCGATCGAAGGCTGGATCGCCCGCGCCGGCGGCGTCGAACAGGCGACCGCGGAGCTCGCGCGCGCGCTCGCCGTCGCAACCGACGACACGCAGCAGCAGGTGGAATCCGAGATCCTCGCCGGTTCCATCCTGCCTGCCGGCGAATGGCCGGCGCTCTGCGCGGCGCTCGCTGCGGGCGGCAGTTCCGACCGCGAGCACATCCCCCGGCTGGCCGCCGCGCAGGCGGGCACCCAATGGTCGAATATCCTGGCCTATCTGCAGGTCTTCTGCCGCGCCGACCTCTTGCCGCGCAGGCATATCGTCACCAACGCGATCAGGGACGCCTACCCCGAAATGTTCGCGCGCCTGGTCGCGGAACAGCAACGGGTATGCGCCCTGCTCGGCCGCCGGCGCGCGATCATCGCGCGCGATCGCACCGCCGCCCTGATCACCATCGCCGACGCCGTCATCAAACGCTACCGCGCCGCCAAGGAACGGCGTGGACTGCTGGACTTTGCCGACCTGATCGACAAGACGCTGGCGCTGTTCGACAAGGTCTCGGCAAGCTGGGTCATGTACAAGCTCGACCTCGGCATCGACCACGTGCTGGTCGACGAGGCGCAGGACACCAGCCCGAAGCAATGGGAGGTCATTCGTCGGCTGGTCGCCGAATTCTTTGCCGGCGCGGGCGCGCGCGGGCAGGCCAAGCGCTCGATCTTCGCCGTCGGCGACGAGAAGCAGTCGATCTATTCGTTCCAGGGCGCGGCGCCGCACCGGTTCGACGAGATGCGGCGGTATTTTGCCGCCGCGCACGATCAGGCCGATCTCCCGTTCGAACCGCTCGAGTTCAAATACTCGTTCCGCTCCGCGCCCGAAGTGCTGCGCGCGGTCGACGCGGTGTTCGCTCGGCCGGAGGCCTATCACGGCCTGACCGCCGATCCGGTCGCGACCGTGCATGAAGCGGTGCGCAGCACCGCGCCCGGATCGGTTGAAATCTGGCCCCTGGTCGAACCGACGGATCAGCCTGAGACCGAGGCGTGGGACCTTCCCCTCGATGCGGTCTCCGAGAGCAGCCCGCAGGTGCGCCTGGCGCGGCGCATCGCCAAGACCGTCGCCGCCTGGATCGCGCGCGGCAAACGCCTGCCGTACACGCGGGCGCCGGCGCGGCCCGGCGACGTGCTGGTGCTGGTGCGCCAGCGCGGCGTCTTGTTCGAGGCCATCATCCGCGCCCTGAAGGATGCCCGTCTCGAGGTCGCCGGCGCCGACCGGCTGATGCTCACCGAGCACATCGCGATCATGGATCTGATGTCGCTCGCCGATGCGCTTCTGCTCGAAGAGGATGATCTTGCGCTCGCCGAGGTGCTGAAGTCGCCGCTGTTCGGGTTCGAGGATGACGACCTGTTCAGGCTCGCGTGGAATCGGTCGGGCTCACTGCGCGACGCCCTGCGGGCGAAGGCCGGAGCCGACCCGCGTTGCGCCGAGGCGGCCGACAGGCTCGATGCGCTCGCCCGTTCGGCGCGCCGCGAGACCCCCTTCGCGTTCTACGGGCAGCTGCTCGGCGCCGGCGGCGTGCGGCGCAGAATGCTCGCCCGGCTGGGTCTCGAAGCTGCCGATGCGCTCGACGAGTTCCTCGCGCTCGCGCTCGATTATGAGCGGCGCGAGACTCCCTCGCTGCAGGGTTTCATGGCCTGGATGCGGGCAGCGGCGACCGAGATCAAGCGCGACATGGACATCGCGCGCGACGAGGTCCGCGTCATGACCGTGCACGGCGCCAAGGGTCTCGAGGCGCCGATCGTCATTCTCGCCGACACCGCGACGCGCCCGACCGGTCCGCGCGACCCGCGGCTGTTCACGCTCGACTTTGCCGGATTGCCGCCCGAGGCCTGTCCTCCCGTGGTCTGGGCCGGAAGGCAGGACGACGACCTGCCGCCCACCAGGGCCGCGCGCCAGACGGCGCGGCGCGCGACGGAAGATGAGCACCGGCGCCTGCTCTATGTCGCCATGACGCGCGCCGCCGACCATCTCCTGGTTTGCGGCGCGCGCGGCGTTCAGGCGCTGCCCAAAGGATGCTGGTACGAGCTGGTGCATGACGCTCTGGTCCCCGATGCGGACGAGGTTGCCGCCGAGGACGGCCAGGGAGTGGTCTGGCGCTGGCAGAGGTCGGTCGCGGCGCCGATGGACGACGCCGGACCCTTAAGCGTCCGGGAGCAACGGCTAGACGACGCGCTGCCGCTCTGGCTCACGCGCGATGCGCCGCCGGCGCCGGCGCGCGCTGCGGTGCTCACGCCGTCCGCTCCGTTCGACGCACCGGCCGGCGGTTGGGAAGCCGGACTGGTCGACCGCGCCCGGGCGCCGCGGCGGCGCGGCCGCCAGGTGCACCGGTTGCTGCAGATCCTGCCCGACATCCCGGCGGCGCAGCGGGCCGAGGCCGCCCGGCACTATCTGGCGCGCGGCGGGATCGATGCGGCGGAAATCGAGGATATCCTGGCTGCCGTCCTAGGCGTGCTCGCCGATCCGGCCTTGGCGCCGCTGTTCGCACCCGGAACGCGCGCGGAAGTTCCGATCGTCGGCCGCCTGGCCCGCATCGGCGACCGGCCTTTGCTGGTTTCCGGCCAGGTCGACCGGCTGGCCGTAACCGACGGCACAGTGCTGATCGCCGATTTCAAGAGCGACCGCCGGCCACCGCGCCGGATCGAGGACGTGCCGGAAGCCTACATCCATCAGCTGGCGCTCTACCGCGCCGTATTGGCGCGCCTCTACGGCGGCCGTGCGGTCCGCGCCGTGCTGGCTTGGACGGAAGGCCCTAGTCTGATGGAGCTTCCCGCATCCGTGCTGGACGCGGCCCTCCTTCACCTCCGTGTGAATCCGCCTTGACGATGCTGGAGCCGGTTCCTAGGTTCGAACCGAATTGAATCAACCCGCAATCCCGAAAAGAGGTGCCCCATGGGCGTTGGCAAGGTGTCCGACGCGACCTTCGAGGCCGAGGTCTTGAAGGCGAACGAGACCGTCGTGGTGGATTTCTGGGCCGAGTGGTGCGGCCCCTGCCGCATGATCGCGCCGGCGCTCGAGGAGATCGCGGCCTCGCTCGGCGAGAAGGTCAAGATCGTGAAGCTCAATGTCGACGAGAACCCGGCGACCGCCGCGAAGTACGGCATCATGTCGATCCCGACCTTGATGCTGTTCAAGAAGGGCGAGCTTGCTTCGCGTCAGGTCGGCGCCCATCCGAAGCAGAAGCTGGAGCAGTGGATCACCGCCTCGGTCTGATCCCGACGCTTGATGAGACCTGTACGTTCGTCATGGCCGGGCTTTGTCCCGGCCATCCACGCCTTGCTTTGGCCAGCGACAGAAAAGAAAGACGTGGATGCCCGCGACGAGCGCGGGCATGACGAGGCAGAGGCCATGAGCGACTTGCCATCCATGCCCTGACGGCCGGCCTTGCGCCGGCCGTTTGTCATTGCGGGATGGTTCCGCTGGCGGCGAGTGCCTCGCCGGCAAGGTAGAGCGACCCGGTGATCAGGATGCGAGGCGGCGGGTCGAGGTTGAGCTGCACGATGCGCGCGAGCGCGTCGTCGATGCTCTCGCGCGGCTCGGCCGCGATCCCGACGCGCCGCGCCGCGTCGGCGATCGCCTCGGGATGCCGCGCCTTCTCCTGATTGCGAATCGGAACTGCGATCACGCGGCGCGCCAGGCCGGAAAAGTTCGCCAGGAACGCCTCGACGTCCTTGGTGGCGAGCATTCCCACCACCAACAGCAGCGGGCGCGAGACGCGCTCCTCGAGATCCGCCAGCGCGGCGGCGATCGCGCGTCCGCCGTCGGCGTTGTGGCCGCCGTCGATCCACAGCTCGCTGCCCTCCGGCGCCCGGGACACGAGCCGCCCGGCCGACAGCCGCTGCAGGCGCGCCGGCCAATCGGCGTTTGCGAGGCCCGCCTCGAACGCGCTGATCGGCGGGGTCAACTCGCCGCCGATCGCCCGCAGGGTCGCAACCGCGGTTCCGGCATTGTCGAACTGGTGACGCCCCGCGAGCCGCGGCGCCGGCAGGTCGAGCAGGCCGTCGTCGTCCTGATAGACCAGGCGGCCGCGCTCTTCGCTCGCGACCCAGTCCTCGCCAGCGATCCGGAGCGGGGCGCCGGACCGGCGCGCCACGCTCTCGATCACCTCGAGCGCATCGCGCGGCTGCGGCGCGATCACGGCCGGCGCGCCCCGCTTGAGAATGCCGGCTTTCTCGGCCGCGATCTTGCCGATGCTCTCGCCGAGGAACTCCGCATGGTCGAACGAGACCGGCGTGATCACGCTCGCCAGCGGCTGCTCGATCACGTTGGTGGCATCGAGACGGCCGCCGAGGCCGACTTCGAGCAGCAGAACGTCGGCGGGGTGGCGCGCGAACAGCACGAACGCCGCGGCGGTCTCGATCTCGAACACGGTGATGGGCGCGTCGCCGTTGCGGCGCTCGCATTCGGTGAGCACATCGGCAAGCTCGGCATCGGAGACCAGGACGCCGCCGCCGCTCGCTCCGATGCGGAAGCGCTCGTTGACCCGCACGAGGTTGGGCGAGGTGTAGGCGTGGACGCGCTTGCCGGCCGCTTCGAGGATCGCGCGCATGAACGCGATCGTCGAGCCCTTGCCGTTGGTGCCGGCCACGTGAACAACGGGAGGGACGCGCCGCTGCGGATGGTCGAGGCGATCGAGGATCCGCCACATGCGGTCGAGCGAAAGATCGATCCGCTTCGGATGCAGCGCCAATAGCCGCGCAACGATGGCGTCAACGGGCGTCATGGCCGACGCTTGCGCACGCCCCTCACGGGGCGGGCGCGCCCGCCGGCGCTGCCGCCGGCTCGGGTGCAGGTGGCGCCGGGGCGGGCGCCGCGCCGAGCGCGGGCGGCGCCCTGGTCAACAGCCGGCAGAGCCGCGCCAGAACGCCGCGCAGCTCGTGACGATGCACCACCATGTCGACCATGCCGTGATCGCGCAGATACTCGGCGCGCTGGAAGCCTTCCGGGAGCTTCTCGCGGATGGTCTGCTCGATCACGCGCGGACCCGCAAAGCCGATCAGCGCACCGGGCTCGGCGATATGAACGTCGCCGAGCATCGCGTATGAGGCGGTGACGCCGCCGGTGGTCGGGTTGGTGAGCACGACGATGTAGGGCTGACGGGCTTCGCGCAGCATCTGCACGGCGGCGGTGGTGCGCGGCAGCTGCATCAGCGACAGCACGCCCTCCTGCATGCGGGCTCCGCCCGAGCTCGCAAACAGGATGAACGGAGCCTGCTTGTCGACGGCAACCTCGAAGCCCTTGATCACCGCCTCGCCCGCCGCCATACCGAGCGAGCCCCCCATGAAATCGAAGTCCTGCACGGCGGCCACCGCCGGCAGCCCTTCGAGGCGGCCGGCGACGAGCTTCACGGCGTCCTCGAGGCCGGTCTTGGCGCGCGCATCCTTGAGGCGGTCGGTGTACCGCCGCTCGTCACGGAATTTCAGCGGGTCGAGCGGGACTTCCGGCAGCGGGATGTCCTCGAACACGCCATCGTCGAACAATGCCTTGAGACGCGCCACCGCGCTCATCCGCATGTGATAGTTGGATCCCGGAATGACGAACTGGTTCGCTTCCAGGTCCTTGTAGAAGACCATCTGCCCGGTCTCCGGGCATTTGACCCACAGGTTCTCCGGCACCTCGCGCCGCAGCAGCGAGCGGATCTTCGGCCGGACGACGCTGGTCAGCCAGTTCATGGCGGGTGACCCGAATCCTTCTCAGAACCGGCAATGTAGTGACGATTTGCGGCGATTGTAGCGCCGCGGCCCCGAAAAGTGGGAACCGGTTCGCGCAGACGATCATGCTGCACCTGGGGTTGGACAACGACGCACCGCTACGACGAGCCGTCCAACGATCCGGGACCATCGTCACCACACCAATCTTGTCCGGTTTGCACCATCGGTAGGCCCCGATATGACTTTCGAGAATGACGGGCCTTGCTAGGGATGCGACCCTGCGGGGCGCTGGACGACGTTCATCAGCGTTAGTATCCATTTGAACGGTCGACCAAGTTGAGCAGCGGCCGATCGGTGAGAGCGCGACGGATGTTTTCAGCGACTTGTTGCGCAGCCGTGTTCGGATCGGTTGCGCTCGAATTGTGCGGAGTAATCGTCACCTTGGGATGACGCCAAAACATATGTTGGCTCGGCAACGGCTCGACACGAAAGACATCGAGGACAGCGTGCCGAAGATGACCATCATCCAACGCAGCAATCAGATCCTCGTCGACGACGATCGCGCCCCTGCCAAGATTGATAAACGCCGCCCCCTTTGGCAGCAGTCTGAGAAGCTTCCCATCGATCAGGTTTTCAGTGGCAGGGGTGAGCGGCAAAAGGCAGACTAGGATATCGCAGCCCGCCAGAAATGGAGCAATTTGTCCCGGTCCATGATAACACGCCACATTAGCCAGCACCCTGGGCGTTCGGCTCCAGCCTGCACGACGAAACCCGAATTGCCCCAATATTTCCAGCACCCTGGTTCCAAGCACGCCAAGGCCCATTATTCCGATGCAGCTTGCAGCAGGGTCGAGGGGATGAATGTAACGCCACTCACTCGCGCGTTGTGCGTCGGCAAGCTCGGGCATGCGGCGATGCAACGCGAGCGCATGGAGCGCCGCGTACTCGGCGATGCGCCGCGACAGGCCCTCGTCGACTAGGCGAACAATGGGTACGCCGGAAGGAAGCAGCGGATCCGCTAAGATGTAATTCACGCCCGCGCCCAGGTTGATGATGATCTTTAGGTTGGGAAACTGCCGCAAAGCGCCTTCGGGATGCCTCCACACGAGCGCCGCAACGATGTCTTCCTTTCGACCGACCTCCGGCCAGATGCGCACCGCGACCTCTGGAAGATTTATCGCAAGCTGACGTTTCCAACCCTCTGTGTCGCTTGTCTCGCTGATGAAGACCAGAGCTGGACGATCGGACATTTCGCCTCCCTAGAAGCGCGCTTCATCCCTGCGGATGCGATTACCTGGATGCGCTGAGTACCTGACTTAGAAGTCCCCGTGGCACAGTTCTTGGCAGCGTCACGAGACCCGACAAGTCCAGCAATCGAGAGTTCGTCGAGGACAGTGATCGCGTGAGCGACCTTTGCGGCGCCCGCTCATCAGTGCGGCTGATCCATAATGCCTCGCCTGCAGATTTACAAACGGACCCCGCCGCCGTATCCTGACGGAACTGCTTGCCACGATTTTTTTGTCTAACGCCTTCAAGATGACATCCACCGGCAGCCGCTGTGTTTCCTGAACGGGTGCGTGCGCCAGCGCGAGGGAGAGCGAAGATGACGACAGACCTGTGCCGGACTGTTCGGGCCGCGATCATATTGTCGCTCGGCCTCGCCACTATGACTACGGCTCGTGCGCAGCCCGGTGATGCTTCGGGCGAAATCAACGTAGCCGGCTATGCGGCGATCTATCAGGACAATTTCACGAAGGCGGTCGTCGAGCCTTTCATGAAGAAATATCCAAACATCAAGGTGAACTACGTTCCGACCCAGTTGTCGTCGGAGCGACTCGGCGCGCTTAGAGCTCAGAAGGATAACCCTCAGCTCGACGTGGCCCTGATGGACGTCGCGCTGTCGAGGATCGCAATTGCGGAAGGGTTGTTCGCGGAACTTGATCCCGCTGCAGTACCTAACCTCAAAGATTTGTACGAGAACGCCCGACCAAACGGCAACTATGGCCCCGCACTGACCTTTGACCACATCACCATAATTTATCGAAAGGATCTTCTCCCGGTTGCGCCGAAGAGCTGGAAAGATCTGTGGGATCCGAAGAACAAAGGCCAAGTGATCGTCAATGCTCCGCCGAATATTCAGGGACTGGCCTTCACTGTCGTCGTGAACCACCTGCAGGGCAGCGATTATAAGAAGACGATCGACCCAGCAGTCCAGAGGCTCAAAGAGCTGGCTCCGTTGGTCCAAACTTGGGCGCCCCGGCCGGACGGCTACACCGTCCTGCTGAGTGGGGCAGCGCGGGTCGGCACTGGATGGAATGCTCAATCTCAGATGTATGCGAACCGGTCCGATGGCAAGCTGGGCGTGCTGCTCCCGGAAGAGGGAAGCGTTTTTCAGATCGACACGATGGATCTCGTGAAAGGTTCGAAGAACCCGAAAGCGGCACAGGTGTTCATCAACTATGCGCTAAGCCCTGAAGCTCAAGAGGCCTTCGCCAGCACGATGTTCTACGCGCCGACGAATAGGAATGCGAAAGTGACGCCGGAAGTTCTGGCGCGAACCGCCGCGGGCGCGGAGAGCCGCGCAAAGATGATTCCGGTTGACTGGGGCTTTGTCGGCTCGGTGCGCGACCAGTGGCTCGAGCGGTGGCGAAGAGAAATTATCAGCGCAAACTAAAAAAGCACCGGAGGGTCGCCGCCCCTGACGCCACCACTCCCTCCGATCCGCCAAGCCGACTATGAGTAGCGACCCGCGACGCGGTGTCGTTGAGCTTGAACGCCTTAGCAAGCGGTACGGCGACGATGCGCCGGCGGTAAGTGACCTTACGCTGCGCGTTGAACAAGGCGAATTGCTCGCATTGCTCGGCCCATCGGGCTGCGGGAAAACGACTACCTTGCGCCTGATCGCGGGCCTCGTTCAGCCATCCGGTGGTCGTATCAAGCTCGATGGTGCTGACATCACCGACTGGCCCAGCCACCGTCGTGACATGGGGGTGGTGTTTCAGAGCTACGCCCTGTTTCCTCACCTTGACGTTGGTCAAAACATTGCTTTCGGGCTCGAAATGCGTGGGGTCTCTCGGCGCTCCCTTGCCGGAATGGTTTCGGCCGCTTTGGCAATGGTCCGCCTAGAGGGGTATGAGAAGCGCCGTATTCGCGAGCTTTCCGGAGGACAGCAGCAGCGAGTTGCTCTCGCACGTGCCTTGGTCATTCGGCCAAAGGTGCTTTTGCTCGATGAACCGCTTTCAAATCTTGATGCCTCGCTACGCGAGGAGCTACGGCACGAGATTCGCGATATTCAGCAACAGCTCGGCATGACGACAGTCTTCGTTACTCACGACCAAGTCGAAGCCCTGTCGATGGCGGACCGCATCGCGGTGATGAAGCAGGGTCGGGTCGTTCAAATTGGCGGTCCGACGGAGGTCTACGAGCATCCGAAACATCCTTTCGTCGCGGGATTTGTAGGTCGAATTAATTCTTTCAGAGCTACGGTTTGCTCAGGCCAACCGGCCACCGCCAAACTCGATATCGGCGGCGGTGAGGTCCAGCTTCCAAGGCAGTTGGCCGCAGGCCAGCCGGTATTGATCATGATTCGTCCGCATCGCATCGGGCTGCGCAGGCCGCGGAGCGAGCCACACACTATCCTCGACCCAATGCGAAATCACATGAAAGGCCGAATCCGAAAGGCCGTTTACGTGGGTGATATGTTGCAGTATCGCGTCGAAACCGGCGGCATCGAATTCCTTTGCGAGCGGTCAACGCGCGCGCAATCGGATGACGCCTTCGCGATCGGCGAGGAAGTGCTGGTGGAATGGACGCTCAGCGACACCCTCGTTTTCGAGCAGAATGAAAGCCTGGAGGGCGGACCGGCCACATGACCACCTCGACAGCGACGTCCGGCATCGGTTCCCAAGGAAGGACGCTGCACCTGGTCATGCTCATGCTGCCTGGGATGCTCATCGTTGCGTTCTGCCTGATTTTGCCCGTCGCTTGGCTATTTCGCATGTCGTTCAATCTGACCGTCGACGGTAGCGTCATTAGGGAGGGCTTCACTCTCGATCACTACGTCGGTTTTTTGACAGACACATTTCGCCTGCGGATTGCTTGGGCTTCGGTCCTTTTGAGCACTGTTGTGACGTTTTTCACCTTGATTCTTACCTATCCGATCGCACTCTTTCTCTATCGATGGAATTCGCCCTGGCGAAATATTCTCGTGGTCCTCGCTATCTCGCCGCTGCTGGTCAGTTCGGTGGTGCGCACGTTCGGTTGGATGCTCATCCTCGGCGATAATGGTTGGGTGAACAGCGGACTTCACAGTCTCGGACTCGTCACAGCGCCCATCCGACTGACCAATAACTTTACAGGAGTCGCGATTGCGCTCACCGAGGTGCTGATGCCGGTTATGGCGCTCGCTCTGATTGCCGGATTCGGCAGGCTGGACCACATTTACGAGGAGGCAGCCGCGAGCCTTGGAGCAACGCCACTGAAGGTCTTCCTGCGCATTACGTTGCCTCTTAGTCTACCCGGCATTGCGCTTGGATGCATGCTTTGTTTCTTGCAAGCCATTAGCTCGTTCATAACACCGCAGCTTTTGGGCGGCGGCCGCGTCTTTCTCATCGCGACCGAGATTTATGACACGGCTATGATCACGCTTAACTGGCCGCTTTCGGCCGCGATTTCCATGGTGCTTCTGGCCGCGCTCATCGCTGCCTTGTTCGTTTATGCCCGTACGACTCGGTTCGTCGAGTAAGGTCGATGCTGCGCTCGATGGCATCGCGCGTACTCGTCGGCAGCGTGATCGCTGCACTCTACCTCTTTCTACTCGCGCCAATCCTGGTGACGGCTATCATGTCATTCAGCAACGACGCGGTGCTGTCGTATCCCCCGAGCAGGTGGGGAGGACGCTGGTATCTAGAGGTGCTTGGGAATTCCGACTTCCGAAAAGCGTTCCGAGTAAGCATCGTCATTGCCCTTGCGGTGATGACCTTGTGCCTTTTGGCTGGCCTGCCTGCTGCCTATGCAATTGCGCGATACCGTTTCCGCGGTCGAAACACGTTATTTGCGCTATTTACCGCCCCGCTCTTGTTGCCAAGCATCGTGCTCGGGGTTGGGATCCTGCTCGTGTTCGTACGCATGCACCTGACCGGAACTTACGTGGGGCTGATCTTAGGGCACTTGGTTGTCGCTTTTCCCTTCGTTCTCCGCATCCTCACCACCTCTTTCGCTGGTCTGCCGCCGGATTTGGAAGACGCGGCAAGCACTCTCGGAGCTCCGCCATGGAAGGTCGTCCATCGCGTCACCCTCCCTTTGATGGTTCCAGGGCTGATAGCGAGCATGGCCCTCGCCTTTCTCGTCTCCTTCGATGAGGTGGTGATCTCGCTGTTCCTAGTTGGGCCCACGCTTCGGACGCTACCGGTTGAGGTCTTCAGCTACGTCAACTATCGAGTAGACCCTCAGATCGCCGCGTTGTCAGTCATCCTCATTGTAGTGTCGGTGCTCATTGTTATCGTTATTGAACGCTGCGTTGGCATGCTGCGCGCTCTCGGTCGCCAATGATGCAAATTGCTGGCGCTTGCGGTGGCTGACGGAGCTGCGGGCGGCCCAGCCGCCGGCCGTCAGTTGCGCATACGAGGCTCATGGAAGGCAAAGTACAGTTCAATCAGTGATCTCGCCGCAGCGCCGGCCCTCTCGGTTGAGCCTCCGGCCGAGGGTCGATCACATGTGCCCACTAGCCACACCGTTGCTTCTCCGACTTCGAAGCGCGGCGAGCCGACTCAGCCCGCTAAGGCGAAGAGCGTCCACCGATGCCCGGCCATAGCTGCCCCCTCTGCATTGCTCTACACGCGGTAGCGCTCGACCGCGCGCCAATCGACGTCGATGCCGAGGCCCGGCCTCTCGGGAACGTAGATATAGCCATCCTTCATCGCGAGCGGCTCAAGGATCAGATCATCGAGGAGCAGAAAGTTTGGAATATAGTAGTCGCTGCCATAGCGAACGTTGGGCGTCGATGCGGTGAGGTGTAGGCTGGCCGCAATGCCGATACCTGACTCCCACATCGCGCCCGCGTAGCACGGCGCGCCCGTGGCCTCGAAGATGGCGGCAATCTTCTTTGAACGAATAATGCCGCCAGGCTTCATCAGCTTTATGCTGGCGATGTCGGCTGCGCCCATCTTCACCACATCAATGGCGTTTTGTGGAGAGAAGACGCTCTCGTCGGCCATGATGGGCGTGTCGATTGCTGCCGCCACGCGTGCCATCATGTCGAGATCGTTTCCCTTAACCGGTTGTTCCATGAAGGTGGGCTCGAACGGTTCTAGGGCGCGACAGGTCTTTATTGCCAGTTCGCGCTTGAGGCCCTGATTGAAATCGATGCGCATATCGGCGTGTGCGGGCAGGCAACTGCGGATGGCCTCAATTCGCTCGACTTCCTGCTTGAGGGCGAGGACGCCGGTCTTGATCTTGAAGACAAAGATGCCGTTGTCGAGCAGCCACTTGATCTCGTCGATATCCTTCGGGATGTCCTGGTTGGCGATCGAATAGCTGATTGTTGTCTTGTCGCGAACCTTGCCGCCGAGCAAGGCGTAGATGGGAAGTTCGAATGCTTTGCCTGAGACGTCGAACAGCGCCATTTCGATCGCGGCCTTCGCGAAGCTGTAGTCGTGCAGGACTTCGTCCATGTGCAGGAGCAGTTGCTCGATGTTGCAGGGATTCTCGCCGATGAGCGAAGGCCCGAGGTAGTGGTCGATGGCAGCTTTGATGGACCAGGCGTTCTCGGCAAAGCACGGCCACGGCGAGGCTTCGCCGATGCCCGATATCCCCCGATCGGTTTCGATCATCACAAGGACGTTGTGAACGCTTTCGAGCGCACCAATGCCGTAGTAGCTCTTGTGGCGGATTGGCAGGGCCACCACGATGGTCTTTACGCTGGTAATCTTCATGCCTGCGATCCAATTTCAATTGTTCTCTCGGCTGCAGCGACCTCTGAGCGAATGAGGCGGTTCACTTCCCGCCGTAAGGTATTGAACTGATCGGAAGCCGGATCCCGCGGACGGGGGAGGTCAATCCGCAAGTCGGCCTTGAACCGACCGGGACGTCTGGTCATGACCAGCAGCCGATCTGACAGGAAAATCGCCTCGTCGACGCTGTGAGTGACGAACACGACCGTACGCAGCGTCTGCTGCCAGACGCGAACAAGCTCCTCTCCAAGCACTGTGCGAGTCTGCGCATCGAGTGCAGCGAAGGGCTCATCCATGAGCAAAATTTCAGGATCGTTGATCAACAATCGGGCGATGGCGATACGCTGCTGCATGCCCCCCGAAAGCTGATGCGGATACATGTCCGCGAAGTCCTGCAGGTTCATGATCGACAGCCAATGCTCGGCCTTTTGGCGGCGAGTGGTGCTATCGACGTTCTGAAGCTCCAAGCCAAACTCCACGTTCTTGCGTGCAGTGCGCCAGGGGAACAGCGCCAATTGCTGGAATAGCATGCCACGGTCGCGGCCGGGCTCGGTGATAGCGCGGCCGTCGACTGCGATCCTACCCGATGTGGCCTTCTCGAGCCCGGCGAGAATGAAGAGGAGCGTAGACTTTCCGCAACCGGAGGGACCGAGAATGCAGACGAACTGCCCGTCGGCCACCGCAAGATCGAGGCCATCGAGCGCCGTTACCGCGGCAGATCCTTCGCCGAAGCGCTTAACAACACTTTCCGCGATGATCTTCGGGGCCGTCATTCAGTCATGAGACCTTTTTGCCATCGCAGGGCACGGTTCATGATTAGCCGCACTACCGCGTCAAGCACAAACCCGACCACACCGATTGTGATCATACCGGCGATCACAACATCGGAGCGCACCAGCATGCGAGCTTCGGTGATGAGGTAGCCGAGACCGGAGCGTACGGCGATCAGCTCCGCCACGATCACGCAGGTGAAGGCGATCCCGACCCCGACCCGCATGCCAGTGAAGGTAGAGGGCAGCGAGGCTGGAAAGATCACCTTGGTGAATATGGTGGCATTCGACGCGCCCATAGTTTGCGCGGCCCAGACCAGATGCTTCGGCACATTTTTCACGCCGTGACTGGTGTTGAGGATGATCGACCACACCGTGCCGATGAAAACGAGAAAGATCGCCGGCTGCTCTCCGATGCCCATCAAGATGATTGAGAGCGGAATCCAGGCTGAGGCAGGAATAGGTCGCAAGCCGTTGACGGTTGTCGTAAGCAGCCCTTCCGCGAGGAGCCAATAGCCCATGGCGAGGCCGATAGGAACGCCGACGATCACCGAGAGTGCATAGCCGGCAGCCACGCGAAACAGGCTAGCGCCGATGTGGTCGAACAATGTGCCGTTTCGAATCAGCTCAAACAACGTCTCGAACACGCGGCTCGGCGGCGGAAGTAGTATGTTGTTGTGAGTGCCTAGGCGCGCGGCAGTTTCCCAGAATGCAATGAACAGGATCGGCACCACTATCGGCGCGACCCGATAGATGAGCCTCTTGCGGTCTTCAGCGCTTGCCATCGACGACCCCCACAGCCGATGCGGGGGACAATCGCGCCGGCTACAAACGCGTGACGTCGTGAAGCCGCCGGCCTACGGCGCCGCGCAGCGCCCCATGCAGTGGACCTTCAGCGTTGCCGATGCCGTGTCGTCACTTCGCGGCCGCATCCACGAGCGTGGTATTGATAAACTTCGACCAGTCGATGCGATCGTGCTCTTCTTTCTTGATGAAGCCCATCTCGATGAGGAATTGAGCGAGGGCCCTGATCTGATCGGGCTTGATCGCGTAGGTGAGGTCGACGTTCTTCATCGACTCTTTCATAATCTCTTCCGGAACCCGGTAGTTGGCGACGCCCGACTTCACAACTTCGTCTGGATTCGCTTGGTAGTACTTCACGGCCTTGACGTGCGCGACCACGACAGCCTTCACAAGGTCCGGATACTCTTTGAGGAACGCCTCGTTGGTTTCGACACCTGAGTCGATGGCACCGAGGCTAGTGTCGTATGGATACGACAAGACCTTGGCGCCAAAATTCTTCACTCCGAATACCGCCCACGGTTCGAATCCCATATAGGCATCAATGGATCCGCTGTTCAGTGCGACTGGTTGGTCGGTCGCCGGCATGTTGACCAGATTGACGTCCTTGTTGGGATCCAGGCCATTCTGACGCAACACCCCGATCAACGTCATCTGCTCGATCGAGCCGAAAGTCACGCCGATTTTCTTGCCCTTGAGGCCTTTGATGTCAGCGATATCGGGTTTGGAGACTAGCCCACGACCCTTCTCGTTGGTCGATGCGACGATCACAACATCTTTGCCGCGCGCCCGCAGGAGCACCGAGGCCGTGAGGCCGGCATACGATACGTGCGCGTACCCGGAGGCGACCGCTTCTAAGCGCTCGGTAGCCGAGGGAAACTCGATGATCTTCGTTGAAATACCCTGCGCCTTGAGGTCGTCAGCTACGCGATAAGCCGGCAGGAAACCGTGAAACCGGCCCGTGGCGATGACGAGCGGCTTCGCGTCGGTGCCGACTTTTTGAGCGAAGGCGGTCTCATTGAGACCGACCGCGGCAGCGGCGGAGCCAAGGATGATCAGTGCAGTCCTGCCGAATACATTCATGGAGTTCTCCTCAGATCGTTAGCGGCCAAGCATTCGCGGTGAAAGCTGCTGCCGCGACCACGTTATCGCGGTAATGTGGTGCCTGCGGACTTCGAGACTGCGCGCTTGTAGATATCGACCGCGGTCACCAGATCCTCGATGGCGATGCCGAGATTGAAGCACAGTATGCGATCTTTCGGCGACTGCCGCCTAAGGCGTCCAAGCAGGACGTCTGCAAGCTCGCCGTCGAGCTTAGGAACGCCAAGGAAGAGCCCGTATTCCTTGAGGTGATCGATCTGACCGCGATCGTCGGTGACGATGAGGCTCATGGTTTTCATCGCTGCGGGCGTCCAATAGGAGTCATAGTCGATGCTAACTCCTACGACCCCGTCCGAAAGCCAGTCGGCGTCGATAACGGGTTCCGGCGGGTTGAGGATTGGGCCGCCTGAAATCACCACGTCGGCTCCAATCACCGCCGATCTCGCGGAATCAGTGACGTCGATGGTCACGCCGAACCGCGGCGCAAGCTCGCGGGCGAAGCTCTCTGCGGCCTCTTTGCGGATGTCGAAGGCGCGCACGACACGAAGGCCTGGCAGCACGCTGTGAATCGCCTCCAGGTGCGTGCGACCCTGCAACCCGCAACCGAGAATGGCGAGGGACTGCGCGCCCGTTCTGGCGAAATGCTTCACCGCCAGGGCCGATGCCGCAGCCGTACGCCGTCCAGTGATCCATTCGGCGTCGAAGATAGCGACCGGCACGCCGAGCTTGTCCTCGGTCAGCACATAAAGTCCTTGGATGTAGGGAATCCCCCGCGTCGAGTTCAAAGGATCGCCGCTCTGCCACTTGCAACCGCCGAACCCAAGCTCGGCTACATAGCTTGACATGGCGCTGAAGAAGCGGTCTCCGGACCGTTCCACCCAATGCTTTGGCGGCATCACAGTGCGGCCTTCGCCCTTGAGCCGGAAGCCCTGCTCAAGCAGGACGACGATCTCCCCGAGACTCGGGCCGATACGGTCCATTTCGGCCCGCGACAAATAGAGTATTTGGTCATTCTTCATTTCGGACACCATGCTTGTCTGGGTAGAAGGTGCAGGGGCTGGCGCTAATAGTCAGCATAAACAATGCTTATCACACCGGCACACCGCTTCGAACGCCTTGGGCGCAGTTGCGGTCACTCCCGTCGAGTGCCGGTATCTTGATCATTCGCGCAAGCCACGGCAACTGGCGGCGAAGGCCGTCGAGGACCTTCTCGCTGATGATGCCACAGCTGATGGAAGCCAGGCGGCATGGCAGCGCCCCGAGTTCGTCACGCCTGATGCTTCGGCTCATCTCGCCGAACGGCAGCTTGCAGATACTCAGCTGCGTGAGGTCGACGCGGCTTTGAACCAGACACAAGGGCGTCGTAATGGTCCAGCCAAGCCCGTGGCGGACCATTTCAAGGATGCCCTCCGAGGCATTGAATTCGAGATTGCGCGGTGGTGCCAGTCGAAGGCGCCGCAGGTGCGTCTCGATCTGCTGAGCCAGCGGGCTGATCGGGCTGTAACGGATGAACGGTTGGTTAGCTGCAAGCCGCTTGAGGGTCTCGGGCTCGTCGCTCGCCGGCACCTCGCCGGCTCGGCGCACCAGCACCATTGGTTCGCGGCAAAGCTCATGCCGCTCGATGTCGTCGCGCTCGGAGAGCGGATCGCTCGATATGACCGAATGCAATTCGCGCTGGACCAGCATTTTGCACAAGGCCGCAGAAGAATCGACGCGGACAGCGAGCTGATTGACGGAGTCCTTGACGGCGTTGACCAGTGATGGAACGAGCGCCGAACTCAGGGAGTCGGTGATACCTAGCCGCAACTCAGGCAACGGCAGGCGGTTTCGATCCAGCAGCGCCACTTCGATCTGCGCCACTTCAGCAAAAATGCGGCAGGCACCTTCCAGCAACACCTGTCCCGCGGGCGTCGGTGCGAGCGGTCGGAGATCGCGATCGACGAGGTGCGCCCTCAATTGGGTCTCAAGCTTCTTGAGGCGCTGCGATACGGCTGCTTGCGTCGTTCCGAGGTGTCGAGCCGCGTCCGTCAAGCTGCGAAGTTCGCAGACCACGGCGAAGGTGCGAAGGGCAAGCAGATCGATGGCAATCATCACGCGTATCCACCCGCCTTCAGCATACCGGAGCTTCTCTTCTGCGCCTACCAACCTGTCGGTACGGGAAAGTTTGCCGCGATGCGGACCCCCGTGTTACGCAACGCCATGAATTCCCATGGCAGCCGCGATCCAAGCATGCTTTCGGCTGCGGTTCTCACCAAGCCGGCACGGATCGGAATTGTAGGCGCCGGCGTCGTCGGGTTGAGCTGCGCGTTTTTCCTGCAGCGTATCGGTCACCAGGTCGACATCCTGGATCCGAGACCGCCGGGTGAGGGCGCATCTCTCGGCAACGCCGGGATCATTGCGATCTCCGAGGTCTTTCCCGTGGGCCGGCCGGCCATGCTGCGGCAAGTCCCGCGCATGCTTTTCGATCCCACCGGGCCGCTTGTGATCAAATGGGCCTACGCCCCTTCGATAGCGCCGTGGCTCATTCGGCTGATTGTCGCCAGCCGCCCCGTCGAGGTCGCGCGCATTTCGCGTGCGCTCGCAAGTCTCCTCGGGATCGCCACAGAGACATGGCGAGAGTTGGTACGAGCCTGTCAGAGCGAAGCCAGATTGGTCGCCAACGGCTGGTTGCGTGTCATGCTCACTGAACACCATTTGAAAATCGCCATTCGCGACGCCGAGCTTCAACGCGAACTTGGAGTGCGCGTCGACATTTTGCATGCAACCGACATTCAAGAAATCGAGCCTGCCTTGGCGACCGGCTTCGCGGGCGCTGCTTTCTTTCCCGATGCCGGGAACCTGACAACGCCGCTCGGAATGATGCGAACGCTGGCTGCTCATCTCACCCAGAAGGGAGTGGCTATTGAACGGCGAGACGTGAAGCGCATTGAAGTTGCCGACAATCGCGCGAAGGTTGTCGACTCGGTTGGCATGCGCACGACCTACGATCGCGTCATCGTCGCGGCCGGTGCATGGTCACGATCCCTGGTGCGCACATTGGGCGTCGACGTGCCGCTCGATACCGAACGGGGATATCACGTGATGCTCCCCACGCCCGCGCGCACGCTCCAGCGACCAGTGTCGTTTCCCGCGCCGGGATACACTCTCGTTCAAATGGAGGACGGAGTGAGGCTGACAACCGGCGTCGAGTTCGCCGGGCTGAATGCGCCCCCTGACCTGCGGCGAGTCCGCCGGCTGGTCAAACATGCGCAAGAAAGTCTTCCGGGACTTGCTTCGAGCGCGACGAGCGAGTGGCTGGGCTTTCGGCCGTCCATGCCCCGATCGATGCCGGTGATTGGGCCCGTGCCGCAAAGCCCGCAGGTAATCCTGGCCTTCGGCCACGGACACCTCGGCATGACGCTCGGGCCGGCAACGGGGCGCCTTGTGGCCGCGATCGTTTCCGGCCAACCGGCACCAATCGACGTTACGCCGTTCCTTCCCTCGTGAGATCACCGAATGCCGCATCTGCGGGAGGCGGAGCAGGCGGGGTCACGGCATTTGCAACGAGTGTCTACTAATGGTCGAGAATCTTCGACAGAAACAGCCTCGCGCGCTCGGTTCGGGGCGATGTGAAGAATTCACTCGGCGACGACGTCTCAATCAGTTCGCCTCGGTCCATGAAGGCAATACGATTAGCGACACGACGCGCGAAGCCCATTTCGTGCGTAACCACCGCCATGGTCATGCCGTCGTTCGCGAGGTCGATCATCACATCGAGGACCTCCTTGATCATCTCAGGGTCGAGCGCTGACGTTGGCTCGTCGAACAACATGATCTTGGGTTGCATTGCGAGAGCGCGCGCGATCGCAACGCGCTGTTGCTGGCCTCCCGATAGATAGGCTGGATAATCCGCCGCCTTCTCGGCAATCCCGACCCGAGTCAGCAGTGAGATGGCAATCGTTTCCGCGTCCCTGCGGCTCAGGCCTTTCACCTTCATCGGTGCGAGGATCACATTTTCGAGCGCCGTCTTGTGCGGATAGAGATTGAAGGATTGAAACACCATCCCGACCTGGGACCGCAATTTTGTCAGATCAAGGCCGGCGCTCGAAACAAAGTCACCCAGAACGCAAATCTCACCGGACTGAATGCTTTCGAGTCGGTTGACGCACCTTATGAGCGTGCTCTTACCGGACCCGGACGGACCGCAAATGACAACTACCTCGCCTTCATCGATATCGAACGAGACGTCTCGCAGGACTTGGTTGTCGCCGAACCATTTGTTTACGTGACGAAAGCTGATCACGGGCGCGGCGAGCGCGCTCGAGCGGTAATATCGCGTCGATTGCTCTGGTTCCGACATGTCTCTATTCGGCTGCGGGCAGTTCGACCTAATCCACGCGGTATTTCTTGACGATCCTCTCGTCCAGTTCAATTCCAAGTCCCGGCCTGTCCGGTATGTCCACCCAGGTCGAATCGGGGGGAATCGGTGTCGTGACGACATCCTCGACCAGCACGTCGGATGGTGACCCGTGAGCGCCGCCGGAAAGGTGAGGGCAGGTTGCGATAAAGGCTTGCGCGGCCGCCATTCCGACGCCCGTCGGCGCCGACGTCCCGGGCACGATGGCAATTCCCGCGGCTTCGGCCACTGCGGCGATCCTCCGCGCCGTCGTCAAGCCACCCTTGGTGGTCGGCTTGATGTGCACGGCGTCGGCAGCGTTGGCACGCACGACGCGCATCATGTCATGGACTGACTCGACGCATTCGTCCGCCACGATGGTTACAGTCACGGCATTGCGCACCATCGCCAGAGCTTCGAGGTCCCAGAATTTTGCCGGCTGCTCAATCCACTCGACGCCAATCGCCTCCATCTCGCGGATAAGGCGAATGGCCGTCTTCGGCTCATAGAAGCCGTTGAAATCGATCTTTATCGGAATGTCCTTGCCAATCGCCTCGCGCACGAGGCGCAACCTGGTCACATCCTGCTCAGGGCGTTCATCGCCTGCCTTCAGTTCGATTTGTCGATAACCGCGCTCGACCGCATCCTTGGCGGCACGGGCAACGATCTTCGGTTCGTCAATCGAGATGCCATAGCCGACACCTTCAACGACGTAGCCGTTGCGAACGCGACCGCCCAGCAGGTCATAGGCAGGGACGCCCAAGTGCTTGCCGATGAGATCGTAGAGGGCGTTGTCGATCGCCGCTTTGACCCGCCAGTAACCGACCATCGCGTGGTCCATCTTTTTCCAGATCACCGTAAGGTCGAAGGGGCTCTCTCCGATCAGAACGGGCGCAAGGTGGTCGCGTAGGACAGCGACGATACCTGCCTGCGTCTCAACCCCGAGCCGTTCGAAGCTTGGGTAGGCTTCGACCTCGCCGAGCCCATAGAGGCCATCGTCCGCGTGGACCTTCACGATCACGTGGTCGAACCAACTGAACGTGCCTCCGCTCTCGACAAGCGCATTCTTCACGGGCAGGTGCAGGGGAATGATCTCAAGCCGCCTGATCTTCATGCAACAGCTTCCTTGACTGGCGTCCCGACGTCACGTCGCGTTTTGCAGGGTGGTGATCTTGGGTGCCCAACTCCAGCGCCGCTCAAGATAGCGCCCACCCAGCGAGATCAGGTAGCAGAACGAGAAATACACAAGGCCCACGAAACCGAAGATCTGCAGGGAATAGATGAGCTCGCGATTGTTGACGAGGATGCTGGCGCGCGTGAACTCCAATATGCCGAGCACCGACACGATCGACGTGTACATGAACAGATTCACGAAACGATTGACTAACGCGGGTATCACTGCCCGGATGGCCTGTGGCAAAATGACGTGTCGCATCATGGACAAGAAGCCAAGGCCGGACGCGCGGGCCGCCTCCCACTGACCTTTTGCGACGGCCTGGATCCCGCCCCGGATGTCTTCGCCCATGTAGGCGCCATGATAGAGCATCAGGGCGAGCCCCGCGCTTTGCAGAGGTGACAGATTGATCTGAAGCAAGCGAGGTATGAGGAAATACATCCAAAACAGGAAAGCCAGAGACGGCACGCCGCGAATGAGCATCGAACCACCACGCGCGAGCCACCGTAGCGGGCGATACGGAATGAGTGTCGCTAGCGCAAACAGAATGCCCGTGCAGAGGCTCGCGGCTCCCACAATCAAGGAAAGATAAAGCGTCAGCGCCAATCCGCCGAGGGGACCATCAGGAAATGTGCCTTTGAGAAGAAAGGGCAGGTTTCGCAGGACTACATCCACAGCGGCGTCGTTCCTTGTCACTTCGCTCTGAGGGCGTATTCGAGGACGCGGAACGTCACGAATATCGTGCCGTTCAGCAGCAGAAACACCAGCGTCACGGCGGTCATCGCCTCGAACCCACGAAAGGTATCCGCTTCGATCTGTTGCGCCTGCCAGATGAGTTCGGTGACCCCTATGGTCATTGCGAAACTGCTGTTCTTGACGATGTTGATGGCCTCATTGGAAAGGCCTGGGAGCACCGTCGGTCCGAGCTGGGGCAGGACGACGTACTGGAGGCCCTGTCTTCGGCTAAGTCCGGTCGCAAGCGCCGATTCCAGCTGCCCGACGACGATAGTCTCAATGCCCCCTCGTATTACTTCGGCGATAAAAGCGGCCGACACCAGCGTCACGGCAATGATGGCGATCTGGATCTCGTAGTGGTCGGAATATACGAGTGGGTAGTGCGATCGGGGCAGCAGCGTCGGCAAGCCGAAATAGAAGAAGAACAGCAGGATCAAGAGGGGGATGTTGCGGAAAAGCGCCACGTAGATGCGACCCGCGCGCTGAGCCGCACGATGCGAGCTCACCTGCAAAAGAGCGACCGCGCTTCCGATTAGGATGGCGAGCAGCCCGGCGACCAGAACGACCGTGAGCGTGACCTTCAGGCCTTGCGCGAGCGCGTCCAGCACGCGTGCGCTCACGATGAATGACCAGTCGATATTGGGCCTCATCTCTCCGCGCGCTGCCGGAAGGTTCGGGGTTGCGGAAGCCGCTTCGGGCGCGCCGCCGCCGCGGTGACGCTTAGTTGGCCGCGCTACGGGGCCCAAGTCTCAGGTGGCAGATACGGGAGCGAGAAGTGCCTGTCGAAGATCTGCTTGTATGTGCCGTCCGCCACCATGTCTTGTAGTGCGAAGTTTATTGCATCGCGCCACTTGGAATCGTTTTCCCGCATGCCGAAGGCAATTGGTTCGGAGCTCAAGAGCTCTCCAACCATCTCGAAATCGGGATCCTTCTTGGCGGTCGCCTCCAGGATGGTGCCGATCGTCGTGAAGGCATCGGCAAGCCCTTGCTTCAGCGCCAAAAAAGCCTGCGGATATTCCTGAAACACGAGCACGCGCGCCTCCGGCGCGAGCTTGCGGATCAGCGCTTCGTTGTAGGAGCCCTGTACCGCCGAAACGGTCTTCCCTTTGAGATCTCCCACGCCTCTGATCGAGCTGCCCTTTTTCACCATCAGCCGTTGGCCGTCCAACAAGTAGCTGATGCTGAAATCGATCACGCGATCGCGCTCACGAGAGTGGGTTAGTGACGCCGCCAGAATGTCGATCTTCCCCGATTCGAGCATGGGGATCCGCGTCTTGGCCGTCACCTGTACGTGCTCTATCGCGACTCCGAGCCGCCTTGCGATGTCATTGATCAATTCGATATCGAAGCCGACAACCTTACCGGTCGCATCGAGGGATCCGAATGGGGGTGAGTCAAAGCGCACTCCGACAATCATCTTCCCGCGCGCCTTGACCTCGTCGAGAGTCGAGGCGCCTTGAGCGCGATTGCTGATGGACGCGGCAACCAATGTCGCTGCGGTTACAACAGTCATACAAACGAGGCGCCTGGTCAGCATAGCTACCCCCATGGCTTAGGTGCTATCAGTCGATCATTGGCTAGCGGCGGCGTCAACCTGGCAAGAGCGGCGAGCGTCAATTGCACCGTGCTGGTAAAGTCGAACGCCTAGGGCGCGACAACCGCCTGGGGGCAGGAATCAGCGGATGATGCTGCGGCACAACAGCGACTACGCTAGGAGCCCGCGGTCAGCCGCTTCAGGTTTGCCAACATGTCGGGATCGACGGCAATACCGTTCATCTCGGCGTCGCGCCGCTTGGTGCGCCGCGCCTCGCCCGGAACACGCGCGCCCGATTCCCGCAACCGGGTCACAAGCGCGTCGACCCGCTCGCAAAAATCATCGCCTGCCGTCAAGCTCGGATCGATCGCCACGATCAATTCTCCGCTTTTCGACGTCTGGGCTCCCGCGGTTTCGCCCGAGCGATCCTCGTAGCTCAGGAGACTTCCGGTCAGCGCCCCGGCCATGACTTCGATCATCAGCGAGATCAGCGAGCCCTTGTGGCCTCCGAACGCAAGCTGCGCGCCGCCATCAAGAATCAAGCGAGGGTCGGAAGTCGGCATGCCGTGACGATCCACGCCGGCGTTGCCCGGCACGGATTCGCCTTTTTCAGCCGCCAGCATGATCTCACCCCGCGCCATAAGCGCCGTTGCCAGGTCCCACACCAGTGGCCCGTTCGTCCCCGGGCAGGCAAAGGCCATCGGATTGGTGCCAAGGAGGCGCTGTCGGCCGCCCCACGGCACGACGTGCGATCGGCCATTTCGATAGGCAAGGCCAACCAGTCCGGCCTCGGCGAGATCCTCCACCTCGTGCCACAGCGCGGCGAGGTGGTGCGAGTTCCGTATCGAGAGAGCGGCGAGACCGTGCTTGCGCGTTTTGGCTACCAGCAGATCGCGAGACGCACGATAGGCCGGCTGACAATAACCGTTGCGGGCGTCGACCCGTATCACACAATCAGCCTTATCCTCGACGACCGGTGTTGCAGCGCCGTCCGCCCAGCCGCCCGCTACCTCGGCGAGATAACCTTTCAGTCGAAACAATCCATGGCTCTTGGACCCATCGCGCTCAGCCGCGACGATGATACCCGCCAGCACGCACGCGTTCGGCTGTGAAAAGCCGTTGGCGGCCAGCACAGCTTCAACAATACGCATGAGTGCTTCGACGGAGATGCGATTCGGTCCGACATCCGGTCGATCATCACTCATCGGATTCTCGCGTGCTGCGGATCAGGCCCCGTACGAACAATTCAAGGCCGCTATTACTGGTACCCGTGGCGTGGGTCAGTCGAGCGAACGTTACCGGAGCCGCACTAGCCGTGACCACCACCGCTCCTTGGATTTCCGCTACCAAAGTAGGGGCGGACATTAGCGCGTCGAGTCAGCACGTCCGAGTCTGGCCCCTTTGCCGGACATTGAGCATCTGCCAGATGAGCTGTGCCATCATGGTCGCCCGAGCAAATCAACTTGGCTCCACGGAACGCGCCTGGAAGTTTGCCGCGGCCGTGATAGGTACTTGGCGCATCGGCGTTTCGCGGTCCTACAACAGGTCCTCAAGATGCAGCCCATTCCCTATTCCCCCATCGTTACGCGACCGAAGCTCAGGTGGCCGAACGGCGCGCGTATCGCCCTGTGGTTGGTGCCGAACATCGAACACTACGAGTACCTGCCGCGCCCGAACCAGGCCAAGGATCCATGGCCGCGCATGCCACACCCCGATGTGCTCGGCTACAGCCGCGCCGACTATGGCAACCGCGTCGGCTACTGGCGCATGGTTGAGGTCATCGATCGCTACAACATTCCGTGCACGGTCTCGCTCAATCTGGCTGTCTACGAGCACTTCCCGGAGATCATGCAAGAGTGCGAGGCACGCTCCTGGGAGATCCTCTGCCACGGCATCTACAACTCGGACTATCTCTGGGACCTGCCTGAGGATGAAGAGCGCGCAATCATCGAAGACTGCATTGCGACCACGAAACGCCTGACTGGGCGCGACCTCTTGGGCTGGTTCTCGCCCGCCGGGACCTGGACCGTGAACACGCCCGACCTCGTCGCCGAAGCTGGCCTCAAATATTTTGTCGATTGGGGCGGTGCGGACGACCAGCCGTTCCCGGTGCGGGTGCGCAACGGCAGCACTCTGCTCTGCCTGCCCTATCAGTTCGATGTCAACGACGGCATCAACTTCCGTTTCAACATGGAGGGCGAGGCCTTTGCACGCGCTACCATCGAGCTGTTCGACCAGCTCTATCGCGAGAGCGGCGAGAGCGGGCGGGCGATGTGCATCCCGTTGCACCCCTTCATCCTCGGACAGCCACATCGGGCGAAGCATCTCGACGTGATCCTCCGGCACATCGTAGCCCATGATGGCGTTTGGATGGCGACTGCGGGACAGATTGCCGACTGGTACACGCAGAACTGCCTGCTCGCGGTTGAGGCGCACGTTGCCGAGATTGCGGCCATGAGCGCGGCGCTCGCCGCGGAGCGATTGCCATGACGGTGCGTCGGCCCGGAATGGATCACGGCCTCTATCCCTACACGCCGCTATCCACGCGCAAGGCCTGGACTTGGGCGAACGGGAAGCGCATAGCGGTCTGCATTCATCTCTATTTCGAATACTGGGAGCTCGACCCTCCGCGCGGCGCGCTGCAGGACCGCAGCTATGATGGCTATCTTGGCGCGTTGCACCCAAACTATTTCGGCTACACGGCCTTCGAGTACGGCAATCGCGTCGGCGTCTTCCGGATCCTCGATCTGCTCGACCGCTATGGGCTCAAGGCGACCGTCGCCGCTAATGCGGGCGCCTGCGCGCGCTACCCGTTCCTAGTGCAGGAGTTCAAGCGCCGCGGGTTCGAGTTTGCGGCCCACGGCAGTTTCGCGACGCGAATGATCTCGGGCAATCTCAGCGAAGCGCAGGAGCGCGCCGCGATCGCCGAGGCTGTCCGAGGCGTTGTCGAAGCAACCGGGCAGCGACCGAAGGGCTGGATCAGCCAGGATTTCGGCGAGTCGACGCGCACGCCACAGCTGCTGGCAGAGGCCGGACTTTCATATCTCGTCGACTGGGGCAACGACGACAGGCCCTACTTCTTCTCGACCGAGCCGCCGCTCCTCTCGATACCTAACCAGATGGAGTGGGATGACGTGCAGACGATGTGGCATCGGAAGCTGCCACCGCCGGTATACGTTGACAGCGCCTGCGATGCTTTCCATCGCCTCTACGAGGAAGGCGGCTCCTTCGCCACTTATTTCGGCCTGCACCTGCATCCGTGGCTGACCGGCAAAGGGCACCGGATCCGGTACCTCGACCGAATCCTCGCCGAGCTCGCGGCACCGCACGGGGTCTGGCACGCTACCGCAGGCGAGATTTGCGACAGCGTACCGAAAGGAGTGTAAGCACACCGGTTTGCGCGGGTGTTACGGTTTCACGATGGCGGCGATCGGTGCCGCCCCAGGCGCACACTGGTGCTCGGTGCCGCCGGACACGAAGATCGCCGGATCGCCGGTGATCGATGCGATAACCGCGCCGACGGCCGCGCGCGCGTGGCGTTCGTAGTTGATGTCGGCGTCCGACAGCATGGTGTTGCGGCGCCCGCGGATGCGGCCGGTCGGGCTCGCCTCCGCCTTTGCGAACACGCTGACTACGCGCTCCGCCTGCTCGGCAGTCGGATTGCCGTTGAAGGCGAGCCCGGCGCTCCGCAGCGCACCGCGCACGCCGTCGGCATCAATCGCATCCGCGAGAACGCCGTGGCCGATCCTGAACGCGCCCGTTGCGTTCGGCGAGTTGCCGAACAGCAGGACTTCGCAGTTCTTCAGCTCGCCGCCGGCCGAAGTCGAGGCAACCGACGAGTAGAAGTCCATGCGCTGGGCGATCACCGCGTCGGAGAGGTCCGCAGCTTTCACCTCGCCGAGCGCCAGTGCGACGCCGAGCGCCATCGCGCCACGAGCATACGGCTTTGATCCGTTCGGGTCGCGCGTTATCGGCTTGGCGCCGCGCTTGTCGGCATCCGCAATGCTCGCTGGAGTGAGCAGCGGGCCTTTGACCTGGACGTAGTGCACGTCGGCCGGGTTGGTTATGCCGGCGTCCTTGAGGGCGCGACGCACGGCGGCCGCGACCTCCTCCACCTCGACCATGGTGCCGACTTCCTCCGGCTTGATGTCGCGAGTGAGGGCAAGACCGAGGGCAAGCCGCGCAGCGGCGCCGGTTCCGCTTTGGGCGGGAGCGCGGGTGAACACGGTCGCGTGCGGCGAGAGTACGCCTTCAGTGCCCCCCGACCAGACGAATGCGACCCGTTGGCCGATCTCTTCAGGCGAGAGCGTCAGCTGTTTCGCCAGCAGCAGCTGATAGGACAGCGTGGCATAGCCGCGGGTGAAATCGTTGGCGCCGCCATTGCCTTCGGTCTTGCCGATCAGGGCAATGATCTTGCCGGGGTCGACGGCGCCGGATTCGATGAGTGCCGCGAGCTCCGAGACATCGTTCGGCGCCGCCATCGCGACTTTGTGCACTCCGATCTGCATCTCAACCTCCCTGACCGGAATTGTCAGCGTTCGATAGTACTTCAACGGCCGGGCAATGCGCCGTTGCAATCGTCCTCACCGATACGGCACGCCGATGGCGGCTGGAAGCCTCGACGACCGCCCTAGCATGACCAGCACCGCAAGCGCGATCAGATAGGGCAGCATCTGCGCCGTGTACGAGCTGAACGGTAATGACCAAGCTTGCAGGTGCAACTGCAGCACCTCGGCGGCGCCGAACACCAGGCAGGCAAGGAAGGTCGAGAACGGCATCCAGCGCCCGACGATCAACGCCGCGAGTACGAGATAGCCACGTCCGCCCGTCATGCCATCCGTGAAGGTGCCGATCTGCTGCAAGGCAAGCACGGCCCCGCCGAGGCCGGCGATTGCGCCACCGGTCACGACCGCGGCAAAGCGAACGCGATTAGGATGCGCACCGGCGGCGAACGCCGCGGTGGGGTTCTCGCCCACCGCGCGCAGGGTGAGGCCGACTTGGGTGCGGAACAACAGCAGCGTCAGTGGAACGATCGCGATCAGGCCGAGATAGGTGAGCGGCTGCTGGCGGAACAGGATCGGACCGATCACAGGGATGTCGGCGAGCAACGGGATTGGCCAGGTCGGCAGCAGCGGCACTTGGATCACCGGCGCCTGCCCGCCGCCAACCAGGCTGCGCAGCAAATAACTCGTCAGGCCGAGCACCAGGATGTTCAGCGCTAGACCGGCCACCATCTGGTCGGCGCCATAACGCACGGCAACGACGCCGATTACGCAGGCGACCAGCGCTCCGCACACCACGCTGGCGAGGATCCCGACCGTCAGGTACCCGCTCAGAAAGGTGCCGACAGCCGCCCCGAACGCGCCGGCAAGCAGCATGCCCTCGATGCCGACTCCGAAAACGCCCGAGCGCTCGGATAGGATTCCGCCCAACGCCCCGAACAGCAGCGGGCTCGCGATCCGCAAGCTAGCGACGAGGAAATCGAGGGCCAGCGTGTCCATGGCTATCAATTGGTGCGTTGCCTGGTCGAGGCGAGAGCCGCCAGTACGAACAGCATGGTTAGGCCTTGGATCACCGAAACGAGCGACGATGGAACGCCGACTTCCCGTTGCATGGAGAGCGCGCCTGCCTCCAGAAAGCCGAAGAACAGGCCGGCGGGCACGATAGCGAGCGGATGCAGCCCGCCCAGTAAGGCGACAACGACGGCATTGAAGCCGAAGCCGTTGGAGAAGCCTTCGATCAGCCGGTAATGGATGCCGAGAACCTCGATGGCTCCGGCGAGACCCGCGAGCGCCCCCGCCATTAGCATCAGCCGTATGGTCAGCCACGGTACAGAAAAACCGGCATAGGTGGCCGCGGAACGGCTGGTGCCCATCACTCGAATGGCGAAGCCGAGCGTCGTGTAGCGCAGCAGCACGTAGCCTCCGACGGCAGCGAGCGGGGCAATGATCACACCGACATGCAGCTGCAAACCCGTGATCACGGTGGAGAGCCAATAGTTCGGCTCAAAGAGCGGCGATTGCGGGAATCCGGCACCCGGCTCACCCAGCCTGTCGTGCAGCGCTTCGCCGACCAGAAGCAACGCCACGAAGTTGAGGAGAAGCGTAGCCAACACCTCGTTCACACCTCGGCCAACATGGATCGCGGCGGCAACGCCGCTCCACAGCGCACCTGCAACTGCGCCGCCGAGGAATGCGAGCGGGATGCCGACTAGCACATTCGCCTGCGGCCAGCTCAACGCGACCCAGGTGGCCGCGAGACCGCCGAGCGCGATCTGCCCCTCTGCCCCGATATTGATGATGCCGGCGCGAAAGCAGAGAGCGATGCCGATGCCGCTAATAATGTACGGCGTCGCCTTATTGAGCGCGAATGCGGCGCGGTCAAAGGATCCGAAGGCTCCGCGGAACAGCGCCTCATAGGCGGTGATCGGGCTCTTGCCCGAGAAGGCGATGAGCACCGCAGTCAGGGCGAACGTTAGGCCGATCGTGACGAATGCCCGAACCCATCCGCCTGACCATCGGTTCAGACTGACCGCCATCCTCATGCGGCGAGCCCGGTTTTCGCCTCATGCGCCCCGGCCATCATTAGGCCGATCGCTTCAAGATCGATGTCCTTGCGCTCGAACAGCCCGACCAGCCTGCCGGCGTGCAGCACGCCAATCCGATCGCCGATGGCAAGCACCTCCTCGAGCTCCGAGGAGATGTAAAGGACGGCCGCTCCCGCCCCGCGCAGCGCCAACACTTCCTCGAGCACGAAGCGGGTCGCCCCCGGATCAAGGCCCCAGGTTGCCTGCAGCGCGATCAGAACCTGCGGCTTGCGATCGAGCTCGCGAGCAACGACTACCTTTTGCTGATTGCCGCCGGAAAGCTGACCCGCCGGCGTTGCAGGACTGGGCGCACGGATGGCGTAGCTCTTGATCAATCGACTGCCGTTCGCCATGATCGCGCGCCGCGACAACCAGGCGGCGCGGCTGAACGGGCGCCGCCTGACGTCGCGCATCGCCAAGTTCTCGGCAATCGACATCGAGGCGACCATGCTCGTCCGCCCGCGATCGGGCGGTATGTAGGACAATCCTGCCGCCACGCGGGCGGCCACGCTCTCACGAGTGACATCCTTTTCGGCGATTACCACGCGCCCGGAGCTCGATCGCAGCCCGGCGAGCGCCTCTGCGAGCTCGATCTGGCCGTTCCCGTCGACGCCCGCGATCGCCAGCACTTCTCCGACACGCACATCAAATGTCACCTCGCTGACGCTCGGTGTGCCGCTCGCATCGACGACGTTGAGCCGCTCTACCGAGAGGAGCGACACGCCTGGTGTCTGTTCAGCCCGGCTCAGGGGATCGGTCACGTTGCGACCGACCATCATGCGGGCGAGTTCCGCGCGGGTCGCATCTGCAACCGAGCGCCGACCCGCCACACGGCCGTCCCGCAGCACGATCACGTCGTCGCAGATCTCCAACACCTCGCCGAGCTTGTGGGAGATGAAGATCGTGCCTTTCCCCTCCGCCTTCAGCCGGCGCATGACCGTGAGCAGTCCGCCGACCTCAGGCGGGCTGAGATTCGAGGTCGGCTCGTCCAGAATGAGCAGCTCGGCCCCGCGGAGGATCGCCTTGAGGATTTCGACCCGCTGGCGGCGGCCGAGCGAAAGATCGCCGACGAGTGCTTCGGGATCGAGGTCGAGCCCATAGCGCCTGCTGGTCTCGCGGATCTCGTCTGCGATCTCCGCTGCCGCGAGCCAACGGCCGGCCCGCTCCCATCCGAGCATGACATTCTCGGCGACCGTCATCGACTCGACCAGCATGAACTGCTGGTGGACCATACCGATCCCGAGCGCAATCGCCTGTTTCGGGTCATGTCCGGAAACCGCCGTACCGCGAAAAACGATGCGGCCTGCATCGGGCCGCACCATTCCAAACAGTACCTTCATCAGCGTGGTCTTGCCGGACCCGTTCTCCCCCAGCAGCCCGAGAATTTGCCCTGCCCCCACATCGATATCGATGCCGTCATTGGCGCGAACCGCGCCAAAGCTCTTGGCAATGCCCCTCATCTCGAGGAGCGAGAATCCGTCCATGGCGGAAGCGAACGGCGTCTACTTGCCGCCGCGGGCATCCTCACGCGTAGGCACGACCTTCAAGTCGCCGGAGGCAAAGCGCTTCGCGGTGGCGTCCAGCTCGTCGATGACCGCCGGAGGAACGACCGGGTTGAAGGCACGCTCCGCCGTCTGCCTGAGCGAGGCGCCGGTGACGGGCGGCGTGTTGTACCCATAGACCTTGAACTCGCCGGAGAACTTGCCCGCCTTCACGTCCTGTCCGAGAGCAGCGTACATGTCCGGCCAGTGCTCGATGATGTTTGTCAGCACCAGATCGGGAGCGATCGCGGTGTGGCCGAAGGAACGGCCGGTGACATAGACGCCCTTCTCCTTGGCAGCCTGGATGACACCGGCCTGGCCGGCGTTGAGATGTCCAGTGATCACGTCGGCACCGCCGGCAATAAGGCTGAACGCCGCCTCCTTCCCGGCCGCCGCGTCTTCGATGTCTTTGATGTAGACGATGTTGACCTCAACATCCGGCCGCGCTTGCTTGGCGCAAATGCGGAAGCTGCCGGTGATGGCCACGACCGCCGGGAGGCCTTCCAGCGCCTGCACTCCGCCGATCTTGCCGGTCTTGCTCATGCGCGCTGCCAGAATGCCGAGTTGGCAGCCGAACTGCGCCTTGGCGTAGTCGACCGACATCACGTTTTTGCCCTGACCGCCTGCACCCGAGCCGGAGACGAACTGAACGTTGGGAAATTCAGGACCGACGCGCTGAGCTGCCGACAGGAATCGGCCGGAGTGACCGATGACGAGGTTGAAACCTCGCCGCGCGTAATCGCGCATTGCCTCGACGTGATCGGCCGCGGGTACGTTCTCGGAATACGCAGTTTCGTATCCGATCTCCTTGAGTTTCATGAGTCCCGAATAGCCGAGCGCGTTCCAGCTCTGATCGTTGATGCTGCCGCCGAGCAGCATGGCGGCTTTTGGCGTTTGGGCGATCGATGCGACGGGGACGGCGCCGAATACGAGGCCGAGCGAAAAGGATATGAGGAGTGCGGGCGTTCTCATGGCACACCTTTGGCGATGGGACGGGGCAGGCTTTGAGCGTGCGAGCCAATGGCCGATAAAACATTGCAACACTTGTGCCTTTGCATTTCAAGTGCCAGGCATGATGAGAGGGGATGCCGGTGCCTTGGCTCTTAAGACTCCGGAAGGGCCACGTTTCCGTGCTGTTCAAGGAGGACTGGCGTCTTGTGGATGTAACCTTACCGGCGCGCTACTAAGCAGCGATTACTCGAGGCTTTGCGCCTGTTCGGCGCTGAGGCATGCCCATCGCCGACGTCCGCGCTGAACCGCAGGCGGCTCGCATTGTCAGGGGCTTTCCCGCGCGTTGTCGACCGCGCCGCGTCCCTTGAGATCGATCGTGAATAACCGGTCGAGCACATCGCCGATTCTTTGAAGCGTCGCGGTTGCAGCATCCTGTGTCTCGCCCGAGATTGTCGTGGCGTTCATTCGGTCGCGTCCTCCGACTTCATCTCACCGTGAAGTTCTGGTCGGTGCGGAGCCGCTCGACGTTTGCCACCACGATGTCTGCGAGTTGCTCATAGATGCGCGGGGTTGCCGAAGCATTGTTCGGCATGATGTGATTTTCCAATCGGAAGGTTGTGGCTTACAACCGTAGGAGAGTTGTGCTCTCGAAGGGGGAACTCACATGCCGATCGATGGCAATCGCTTCCGCGAAGTGGCTGGTCGCGTGCTCGCCAAGCGTCCGGACTTGGTCCTGAAGATGCGATCGTCGAGCCTCGATTTCGACCGGCTGGTCACGCAGGCGAGGACAACGCGGCTCGCCGAGCGGATGGAGCCGGCGAGGTCGCGCTCGATCGTCGAGAGCATCGGCTTGCGCCCGGACGATGCGCTCGCCGAAAGCATCGTCGAATTGTTCGACCGGCCGACGGTTTTCGTCACGCATGACGATTTCGACCTGCCCGCCGAGCCCGGTATCGCGTCGCGCCTCGAGCGCGCGCGCACGCTGATCAAGCCGCGGCTTGCCTCGATCGGACTTGTGGAAGTGTTCGACGGGTCGGTGAAGTGGCCGGTCGGCACGGCCTGGGTGGTGGCCGACGGCGTCGCCGTAACCAACCGGCACGTGGCGGAGAAATTCGCCGCGCTCGATGAAGCCGGCAAGCCGGTGTTCCTCACCGATTTCCGCAACCGCAATTATCAAGTGACCGTCGACTTCGCCGAAGAGCGGGGCTCGAACGCGGAGAAGGAAATCCGCGTGGAGGACGTCATCTATGTGGCGCGCGCAGCCGACGGCGGCGCCGATCTTGCCCTCCTCAAGCTGGCGCCGGATCCCCGCCTGCCGCGCCCGATCCCGCTGCTTGCGAGCGACCCCGAGCCGGGCGCCTGGGTCGCCGTCGTCGGCTACCCGCAGCCCGACGAGCGCATCCCGCAGGAAGGCCGCGAGGTCGAGGAGAACTATTTTGGCGGCATCTATGGCGTCAAACGCCTGTCGCCGGGCGAGATCGATGCCGTGCAGGGTCAGGCGCCGGCCTGGGTGCTGGCGCACGATGCCACGACGCTCGGCGGCAATTCCGGCTCTGTGCTGATCGATCTGGCCACCGGCAGCGCCGCGGGTGTGCACTTCAAGGGCGTGTTCCGGAAGGCGAACTACGCGGTGCGCGCGACGGAGCTGGCGCGCGTGCTTAACCGCCTCGGCCTCAGCGCGGTGTCGGTTGCGCCCGCGCCGCGTCCGGGTCCCGAGATCGTGCCCGCGGGCGAGGAGGAAGCCGTTCCCGAGGACTTTCCCGGCTACAATGCGAAATTCATCTCCCCGCGCGACGGCGCGACCTTCGATATTCCGCTGCCGAAGATCACCGACCGCGCGCCCGGCACTGTCGCTCAACTGAAGAGCCAGCGCGGCACCGTGCTCACATATCGCAACTTCAGCGTCGAGATGCGAAAGGACCGGCGGCTCTGCTACTACAGCGCCGTCAACATCGACGGCTCCGCGACGTTCGACATCAAGGGCGCCCGTCCGGGCTGGAAATTCGATGAACGGCTCGACCGGGCGCTGCAGATCAAGGACGAGTGCTACGGCGACGAGAGGCGGGGAAAATTCAGCCGCGGACACATGACGCGGCGGGAGGATCCGAACTGGGGGGAGGACCGCGACCAGGCCGTCATCTCAAACAGGCACACCTTCTTCGTGACCAATGCGTGCCCGCAGGTGCAGCCGTTCAATGCCGGCGTGTGGCTCAGCCTGGAGGATTACGCGCTGGAGAACTGCGAGCGGGACGACATGCGCATCGCGGTGTTCACCGGACCGATCTTCCGGGATAGCGGCGCCAATGCCGATCCGGAATATTTCGGCGTCAAGGTCCCGGTCGAGTTCTGGAAGGTCATCGCCTTCAAGCACGACGAGACGAAAGAGCTGACCGCCACCGGCTACCGCATGTCGCAGCGCAACCTCTTGCCGACCGAGGAGGAATTCGTTTTCGGTCAGTTCTCGCAGAGCCAGGTGACGATCCGCTTCATCGAGAAGGTGACGGGGCTCGACTTCCATCACCTGCGCGACCACGACCCGCTCGACGACGGCGAGGAGGCGGCCGGCGACGTGATCCGTCCGTTGCGCACGCCGCGCGACATCGTGTTCAAGAGAATCTAGCCCCTGGAAGAAAAAAGACGCGGTAGCGGGGCCCGGTGAAGTCGAGCTGGTTTCGGTCGAAAAAAATCGCCAAGCCGGCTCGGGAACCGGACACGGCCCGCTCTCGATTCGCACCTTGATTGCAAGCGACCGCGGTCGATGACCGCCGCGCTGCGATCCTGGACATGCTCGTCTACTCGGCAGCGACGCGCTGGGCGCCGCGCACCCCGGCCGCGAGGGCCGCCACCAGGTCCGTGACGGCGCCGACCGTGCGCGGCGTCGGCCTGTTGTCCGCGTCGAGGCTTGCGCGCAGCGCCTCGACCAGCGCGGTGCCGACGACGACGCCGTCCGCGCCCTCGGCGATCGTGCGGGCGTGCTCGGCAGTGCGCACGCCGAAGCCCACCGCGACCGGCAAGCTGGTGTGCCGTTTGATGCGCGCGACCGCCTGCGAGACGCGGCCGGTGTCGAGCGCCGTGCTGCCGGTGATGCCGGTGACCGAAACGTAGTAGACGAAGCCCGAGGTGTGCGCCAGCACCGCGGGCAGCCGCCGGTCGTCGGTGGTCGGGGTTGCCAGGCGGATGAAGTTGAGCCCGGCATCGAGCGCCGGCAGGCACAATTCGTCGTCTTCCTCGGGCGGCAGATCGACCACGATGAGGCCGTCCACCCCGGCGGACTTGGCATCGGCCAGGAAGTGGTCGACGCCGTAGATGTAGATCGGGTTGTAATAGCCCATCAGCACGATCGGCGTCGCATCGTCGCCGGTACGGAATGCGCGCACCATGGCGAGCGTCTTCGCCAGCGTCATCCCCGCCTTGAGCGCGCGCAGGCCCGCCGCCTGGATTGCCGGCCCATCCGCCATCGGATCGGTGAACGGCATGCCGAGCTCGACCACGTCGGCGCCCGCGCCCGGCAACGCGCGCAGCAGCGCCAGCGAGGTGTCGGCGTCGGGGTCGCCGGCGGTGACGAAGGTCACCAGCGCGGCCCGACCTTCGTTTCTCAGCGCGGTAAAGCGCTTGTCGATCCGGGTGGTCATGCGTGTCGCTAACATAAAGAAAGGGCTAGGAAAATGTCCTTCCACTTGTCTCTGCAATGTCTTTCGTTTCAAGGATGGCCACGCGTACGAGGTTGAGATCATCGACTATCACTAACGGGCGGTTCAGATGGCAAGATCCAAGGACACGTTCCAAGCGACCGCAGGCGGGTTTCGGCTGCCGCCGGTCCACCCGGGCAAAATGCTGGAAAGCGAGCTGACGGCGCGCGGATTGACCGCTCACGCCTTGGCCCTGAAGCTGCGTGTGCCGGCAAACAGGATTTCGGAGATCATAGCCGGCAAGCGCGGGATTTCGATCGAGACGGCACTTCGGCTCGGTCGCTATTTCGGTACCGGCGCGCCTTTCTGGGTCAACCTGCAGAGCCAATACGATCTGGCGCTGGCGGAGCGAGCGCTTGGCGACCGCATCGCGGCTGAGGTCGAGCGGGCGGCGTAGAGGCTTTGCCTGGGCCACCGCCGGAATGCGCGGCCGCCCCCTTGTGATTGCGGCAACGGGTTTTGACCCGGCATGCCCGGCCTTGTGCAGCCTTGTACCGGGCATCCACGTCTTGCTTTTTGCGCACTGTCGCAAACAAGACGTGGATGGCCGGGGCAAGCCAGGACAAGCCCGGCCATGACGGATGGCTCAGCTGATGCTGTCGGGACTAGATCTTGCTCCCGAGGTGCTCGGCGACCGTGAAGATGTCCTTGTCGCCGCGGCCGCACATGTTCATCACCATCAGGTGATCCTTCGGCTTCTGCGGCGCGAGCTCGAGCACCTTGGCGAGCGCGTGTGCCGGCTCGAGCGCCGGGATGATGCCCTCGAGCTTGCAGCACAGCTGGAAGGCCGCCAGCGCCTCCTCGTCGGTGGCCGAGAGATACTGCACACGGCCGACATCGGCGAGCCACGAATGCTCGGGCCCGATGCCGGGATAGTCGAGACCGGCCGAGATCGAGTGCGCCTCGTTGATCTGGCCGTCGTCGTTCATCAGCAGGTAGGTGCGGTTGCCATGCAGCACGCCCGGCCGGCCGCCGGTGATCGAGGCCGCGTGCAGGCCGGTGGATAGCCCGTGTCCGGCCGCTTCCACGCCGTAGATCTCGACGCCGCGCTCGTCGAGGAACGGATGGAACAGCCCGATGGCGTTCGAGCCGCCGCCGATGCAGGCGACCAGCGAGTCCGGCAGCCGGCCTTCGGCGGCGAGCATCTGCTCGCGCGTCTCACGCCCGATGATCGACTGGAAGTCGCGCACCATCATCGGATAGGGATGCGGGCCGGCGACCGTGCCGATGCAATAGAACGTCGATTCGACATTGGTCACCCAGTCGCGCAGCGCCTCGTTCATCGCGTCCTTGAGCGTTTTCGAGCCGGATTGCACCGGGCGCACCTCGGCGCCCAGCATGTGCATGCGGAACACGTTCGGCTTCTGCCGCTCGACGTCGACCGCACCCATGTACACGATGCATTGCAGCCCGAAGCGCGCGCACAGCGTGGCGGTCGCGACCCCATGCTGGCCGGCTCCGGTCTCGGCGATCACCCGCGGCTTGCCCATGCGGCGCGCCAGCAGGATCTGGCCGAGCACGTTGTTCACCTTGTGGGCGCCGGTGTGATTGAGCTCGTCGCGTTTGAAGTAGATCTTGGCGCCGCCGCAGTGCTCGGTCAGCCGCTGCGCGAAATAGAGCGGCGACGGGCGGCCGACGTAGTGGGTCAGGAAGCTGTTCATCTCGCCCTGGAACGCCGGATCGATTTTGGCGGCGGCATAGGCCTGCTCCAGCTCGAGGATCAGCGGCATCAACGTCTCGGCGACGAAACGCCCGCCGTAGAGGCCGAAATGCCCGCGCTCGTCGGGGCCGGTGCGGAAGGAGTTGGGTTGCTGCCGGATGGTCATGCGGGACTCGCTAGCGGATTGCGGAGACGTGTCGCCGCCGCGCGCGCGGCGGCGACGAACGCGCGGATCTTGTCGGGGTCCTTCTCGCCGGGCGCGCGTTCGACCCCCGATGATACATCGACGGCGGGCGCGCCGGTGATGCTCAAGGCGTCGGCCACGTTGGCGGCATCGAGGCCGCCAGAAAGCATGAACGGGATGCCCGGATCAACCCGCTGCAACAGCCGCCACTCGAACGGTTGGCCGAGGCCGCCCGGCCGCGTGGCGTCGCGCGGCGGCAGCGCGTCGAACAGCAGCCGGTCGGCGACCCCCGCATAGGCCGGCACCGCCGCGAGATCGGACGCCTCCGCGATCGGCAACGCCTTCATCACCGCCCGGCCGAACCGCACCTTCACGGCGCCGACGCGCTCCGGGGTCTCGCGCCCGTGCAGCTGCAGCATGTCGGGCTGAAGCGCCTCGACGATTTCCTCGAGCAGCGCATCGTCGGCGTCGACCGAGAGCGCGACCTTTGCGGCGCGACCTTGCGCGCGCGCGCCGAGCGCACGCGCGGCCGCAACGCTCACGTTGCGCGGCGAGGCTGCGAAGAACACGAACCCGACGAGGTCCGCGCCGGCATCGAGCGCCGCGTCGAGCGCTTCGGGCGTCCTGAGGCCGCAGATCTTGACTAACAGCGACATGGTCATTGCAGGTTGCGCACCGGCCAGGCGGCCGATCCACCCGGATGAAACTTGGGCAACACCTCATCCTGAGGAGCGCCGCGGAGCGGCGCGTCTCGAAGGACCTCATCCTGAGGAGCGCCGCGGAGCGGCGCGTCTCGAAGGGCCTCATCCTGAGGAGCGCCGCGGAGCGACGCGTCTCGAAGGGCCTCATCCTGAGGAGCGCCGCGGAGCGACGCGTCTCGAAGGACCTGAGGAGCGCCGCGCAGCGGCGATTCGATCGGCGGACGGTTGGCGGTCATAACGGGTGAAGTGTCGCCGGCACTCGGTCGGCGTCATTACCGTGCAGCTCGCTGCGCAGCACGATCCCGACCGGATGGCCCAGTTTGTCGGACAGGTCGATTTCCGCGCTCGTCAAGCTAAGCAACGATAGACCCTCGCGTTTCTCGGCCACGAAATCGAGTGCCTCGTCCCCAAAAACGTGCGGCGCGCTCCCCCGCTGTAACAGCCCGACAAATCGCAGCGGATATTGGGCTTCGACTTCGTGCAAGTGATGCAACAGCTTCTGCCGATCGATGTGCTGGACGTCCATAGCAGAACCCCATCGCCTCGAATAGCACGGGGCGTCCTTGATCGTAAGTCGATAGAGGGCTCGATTCTCAGATATGGATCGCGGAACGCGTCAATGCCAGACCAGGCCGCACCCGACGAGAAGCGGAGAACGGGTCATCCGGTGCGCCGCGCCGGCAGCGCCATCGGCTCCTTGGCCGCAAGCCTGCCCCTGAGCGCCTCGCGCTCGACGCGCAGCCCGCGCGCCGCGCGCCGCCAGCGCGACTGATTGAGCCACGCCGCGGTGCCGCCGGCGATCACCCCGACCAGCAGGCAGACGAGGATGATCACGAACAACGGCAACGTCGCCGACAGCGCCGGGTTGCCGGAACCGAACGGATCAAGCGATACCGTCACGGCGTGCCGGTTCGCGACCATGAAAACCGCGAGCAGGATCGCGAGCGGAACGGCGATCAGCGTGGTTAGCATCTTGCGCACCATGGTTGTTCCCCGGGACATCTCGACGCGGCGTTCCGCCGGCCTCGGCAGCAGGGGCAGCATTGGCAATCTCGAGCCTTCGTCGCCGTCATTGCGAGAGAGTGAGCGGCGAGGCAACCAGAATCCGGCCGTGATGTCTCGATTGCTTCGCCTCGCTCGCAATGACGGCTACGCAAAGCGATGCGCCCCGAACGCGCGTGACGGCGGCCGGCGAAACCGTGCGCGTCACCCCTGCTCGTCGCGGTTGAGCCGCTCGCGCATTTCCTTGCCGGTCTTGAAGAACGGCACCGACTTCTGGTCGACCGCGACATGCGCCCCGGTGCGCGGATTGCGGCCGGTGCGGGCGGGGCGACTCTTTACCGAGAATGCGCCGAACCCGCGCAACTCGACCCGATTGCCCTTGGCGAGCGCGCCGACGATCTCGTTGAGGATGGCATTCACGATGTTCTCTACGTCGCGCTGGTAGAGGTGCGGGTTTTGGGCGGCGATACGCTGCACCAGCTCGGACTTGATCATCGCAGTGCCGCCCCCCTGGGCGCCGGTGATCGATGCGGCGGATCCAATTCGAACACCTGACCGAGGTTCCCCGTAAGGCCGGGCCGCTCAGTTCATGACGGGAGGGTGCCAAAGCGCCAGGAGACCGTCAAGGTTGAGCCGTTCCAAAGCCTTGACGGTGCTCAGTCCTTCGAGACGGCGCGCGAGCGACTCCAGCCCCGCCGCTTCCAGTGCGGTCATGGTGGCGAGGTGCAGAAACGTCAGATCGCCGAACCGCGACCTCATCGGCCAGTCGCGAACGGGCAGCTTCGAATCGATCTGCTTCTCCTGCTCCAGCCATTCGCGCGCGGTCTGCTCGTCGCCCAGGCGATCGACCAGCTTCAGCTCGAGCGCCTGGCGGCCGGTGAAGACGCGGCCGTCGGCGACGCGGCCGAGCAGCGCATCGTCCATGCCGCGCCGCTCCTTCACCATGCCCTTGAACCACGCATAGGCGTCCATCACCAGCGCTTCGATCGCCGCGCGGGCCTCCGGGGAGGTCGGCTCGACGCCGCTCGGCGCCGCCTTCAGCGGGCTCGATTTTATCGACTCGACGGCGACGCCGATCGTGCGCATGAGCTCGGTGAGGTTGGGGTACTGCACCAGAACGCCGATCGAGCCGACGATCGATGTGCCCTGCGCGATGATCTGATCGGAAGCCAGCGCGGCGATGTAGCCGCCGGAGGCCGCCACCCCGTCGACGACCACCACCATGGGCTTGCTGGCGGCGACGCGCCGCAGCGACTGGTGGAGCTGCTCGGCACCCGCCGTGGTGCCGCCCGGGCTGTCGACATGCACGATCACCGCGCGCACGTTCGATTTCGCCAGTCGGTCGAGCGCTTCGGTCCGGTCCTGGTCGCCGCGGATGATGCCTTGGATCTTCACCCGCGCGATCGAGCCGCTCGCGCGATCGATGAAGCCTCCGGCGCGGTCGCCGAACCGCGCCGCCACGACGCCGACCGCCGCGATCGCCAGCAGGACCGCAACGACGCGCCAGAACGTCAGCTTGCGCCGAACGCGGCGGCGATCGACGATGGTATCGGCCTCGAGCGACATCTCAGGTTCCCTCCGGTTTCCGGGTCAACGCGCCCGGCTGCCCTGCCGCCCGCGGCGGCAGGCATCTCACGGGATGCGCGCGCTACTCCTTCTTATCGGCCGGCTTTTCGCCCGGCTCCTCGCGCGCGCGCTTGAGCGCCGTGCCGAGAATATCGCCGAGCGTCGCGCCGGAATCCGACGAGCCGTATTGGGCGATCGCCTCCTTCTCTTCCGCGACCTCCAATGCCTTGATCGAGACCGAAACCTTGCGCGCCTTGCGATCGAACTGGGTCACGCGCGCATCGACCTTCTGGCCGACCGCGAACCGCTCGGGCCGCTGCTCGGGTCGGTCGCGCGCCAGTTCGGAGCGCTTGATGAACGCCGTCAAGTCGGTGCCGATGATCTTCACGTCGACGCCGCCCTCCTTGACCTCGGTGACCTCGGTCGTGACCACCGAGCCTTTCTTGACCTCGCCGGCGCTCGCTTCGGCGAACGGATCGCCCTCGAGCTGCTTGACGCCGAGCGAGATGCGCTCCTTCTCGACGTCGACGTCGAGCACCTGCGCGTTGATGTGGTCGCCCTTCTTGAATTCGTCGATGACCTGCTCGCCCGGACGCTTCCAGTCGAGATCGGAGAGATGCACCATGCCGTCGACGTCGCCGTCGAGGCCGAGGAACAGGCCGAACTCGGTCTTGTTCTTGACTTCGCCCTCGACCACGCTTCCGGGCGGGTATTTCTCGAGAAACACTTCCCACGGATTGCGGATGGTCTGCTTCAGCCCGAGCGAAATGCGCCGCTTGACCGGGTCGACCTCGAGGATCTGCACCTCGACCTCCTGCGAGGTCGAGACGATCTTGCCGGGATGCACGTTCTTCTTGGTCCACGACATCTCCGAGACGTGGATCAGCCCCTCGATGCCGGGCTCCAGCTCCACGAACGCGCCGTAGTCGGTGATATTGGTGACGCGGCCCTTGAAGCGGGCGCCGACCGGATATTTCGCCTCGATCCCCTGCCACGGATCGTCGAGCAGCTGCTTCATGCCGAGCGAGATGCGGTGGGTCTCGTGGTTGATCTTGACGATCTTGACCTTCACCTGCTGGCCGATATTGAGCACCTCGGTCGGGTGGTTGACGCGCCGCCAGGCGATGTCGGTCACGTGCAGCAGGCCGTCGATGCCGCCGAGGTCGACGAACGCGCCGTAATCGGTGATGTTCTTGACCACGCCGTCGATGACCTGGCCCTCTTCGAGATTCTGCACCAGCTCCTGGCGCTGCTCGGCGCGGGTTTCCTCCAGCACCGTGCGGCGGGAGACCACGATATTGCCGCGGCGGCGATCCATCTTGAGGATCTGGAACGGCTGCGGCTGGTTCATCAGCGGGCCGACGTCGCGGATCGGCCGGATGTCGACTTGGCTGCGCGGCAGGAACGCCACCGCGCCGTCGAGATCGACGGTGAAGCCGCCCTTGACCTGATTGAAGATGACGCCCTGGACCTTCTCGCTGTTCTGGAACGCCTTTTCGAGCTTGCCCCAGCTCTCCTCGCGCCGCGCCTTGTCGCGCGAAAGCACCGCCTCGCCCAGCGCGTTCTCGATCCGCTCGAGATAGACCTCGACGGTGTCGCCGACCTTGATCTCGGATTGCCGGCCCGGCCCGCTGAACTCGCGCAGCGCGACCCGGCCTTCGGTCTTCAATCCGACATCGATGACCGCGAGGTCCTTCTCGATACCGACAACGGTTCCTTTGACGACCGTCCCTTCGTGAAGCTCGCTTCCCCCGAACGACTCTTCGAGCAGCTTGGCAAAGTCTTCGCGCGAGGGCGCGGCAGCGGCGGCAGTGGCCATGTAATCTCCAACACGTGCGGGTCGTCGCCGACGGCTTTAGATGACGGGCGTCCCGAGCGTCGGTTTCGAAGGTCCGCAAACCTTCGAGCACCACCGGCTGAGCCGGCGGGTCGGCGAAGAACCGAGCGATCGGAACGATGGTTCTCAAGGGTCCGGGCGGCACCGCAACGGGGCGGCACGAGCGGGCTTAGGCCTCCAACCGCGGGGGCAAGATCAGCCGTGCCCCCGGCCCGCTCGGGCGGCCTCGACAATGGCGACGGCGGCCCGGAACGCGGCGTCTATATCCAAATGCGTGGTGTCGAGCAAGTGCGCATCGCGGGCGGCCACGAGCGGTGCCACGTCCCGGGTGCGGTCGCGTGCATCGCGCCGCACGATGTCGGCGAGGATTGCGGCTTCATCGACGTTTTCGCCCTTGCGGCGGAGCTCGACGGCGCGCCGGCCGGCGCGGACCTCGGGCGCGGCATCGACGAAGATCTTCACGTCCGCGTCCGGGCAGATCACCGTGCCGATGTCGCGGCCGTCGAGCACGGCGCCGGGTGGCGCCGCCGCGAAGCTGCGCTGCAGGTCGATGAGCGCGGCGCGCACCTCCGGAACGGCCGAGACGATCGAGGCAGCTTCCGCCATTCCGCGCGCCTTCAGGCGGCCCTCATCCAGCCGCGCGGCATCGATCGTCCGCGCCGCCGCGACCGCCGCGTCGCGGTCGTCGAGCTTTTCTCCGGCGTCGAGCAGCGCGCGCGCGACCGCGCGGTACAGCAGCCCGGTGTCGAGATGGTGGAGTGCGAAATGCTGCGCGAGCCTCTTGCCGAGCGTGCCTTTGCCGGAGGCGGCGGGCCCGTCGATCGCGATGATCATGCCCACGGCGCTCCTCATACATGCGCTGCAAGCATCGGCGTGGGCACTGTGACGAGTTTGGCTGTGTAAGGCGACGCCTCTGTGATCGGCGGCGCGCGCGCAATGATCATGCGAGTTCCGCCCCAAGCCCGCGCATCAGATCGGCGAATCCTGGGAAGCTGGTCGCGATGAAGGCGGCATCGTCGACCGCGACCGGGGCCTCGCTCGCCAGCCCCATGACCAAAAACGCCATCGCAATGCGATGGTCCATGTGGGTCGCGACCGTGCCGCCGCCCGGCACCCGGGCGTTGCCGTGCACCAGCAGGTCGTCGCCCGCGATCTCGCATTCGACCCCGTTGGCGCGCAGGCCGTCGGCCACCGCCGCCAGCCGATCGGATTCCTTGACCCGCAGCTCGTGCAGCCCGCGCATGCGCGTGGTGCCGGCCGCAAAGGCGGCGGCCACCGCCAGGATCGGATACTCGTCGATCATCGCCGGCGCCCGCTCGGCCGGCACGTCGACGCCGCGCAGGTGCGAGCTCGTGACGCGCAGATCGGCCATCTCCTCGCCCTCGTGGCGCGCGTCGACGACCTCGATCGCACCCCCCATCTCGCGCAGCGTGGTGATCAGGCCGGTGCGCAACGGATTCATCATCACGTTCTCGAGGATCACCTCCGAGTGCGGCACGATCAGCGCGGCGGTGAGCGGGAAGGCGGCCGAGGACGGGTCGGCCGGCACGACCACCAGCGCCGGCACGAGCTCCGGCTCGCCCTTGACGGTGATGCGGCGGCCGTGCGCGCCTTCCGGCTCGACCGTAACCTCGGCGCCGAAATGCCGGAGCAGGCGCTCGGTGTGATCGCGGCTCGCTTCCGGCTCGATCACGGTGGTGGCGCCGGGCGCGGCGAGGCCCGCGAGCAGGACCGCCGACTTGATCTGCGCCGAGGCGACCGGGGTCCGGTACACGATCGGGACCGGGTCGCGCGCGCCCTCGAGGTGCAGCGGCAGACGCCCGCCGGCGGCGGCCATGACCGCCTTGGCGCCGATCTCCGCCAGCGGATCGAGGATGCGCTGCATCGGGCGCCGCCGCAGCGAGGCGTCGCCGTCGAAGGTCGCAGCGATCGGGCAGCCGCCGACCGCCCCCATCACCAGCCGGCAGCCGGTGCCCGAATTGCCGAAGTCGAGCGCGGCGGCGGGCGCCGAGAAGCCCCCGACCCCGACCCCGCGCACCGACCAGGCCCCCTCGCCGGTGCGCTCGACGCTGGCGCCGAGCGCCCGCATGGCGTCGGCTGTGCGCAGCACGTCCTCGCCCTCGAGCAGCCCCGTGACCCGCGTCTCGCCGACCGCGAGTGCCCCGAAGATCAACGCGCGGTGCGAGATCGACTTGTCGCCGGGCACGCGCACGCGCCCGCGCAGCGGTCCGCCGCGGCGGGCGGTCAGGGGAACGGGGCTGCCGGCGTGGGACAAGGGTGCGATCCGGTTGGCTGTGGCGGGGTCCTAACACGGGTCGCCGCGCCTCGCCACGGCCGGTCCGCGGGCCGCCAAAAAAGGCCCGAAAACGCTATTGACAGCCGGCATGCGAGCCTCCAAGTGGTGGCCCGCTTCCGAACAGGTCAAGGATACCGACGTGGCCAAACCCGAGCTTGGGACCAAGCGTCTGTGCCCGCATTGCGGGGCGAAGTTCTACGATCTCTCCAAGACCCCGATCGTGTGCCCGAAATGCGGCTCGGTGGTCGAGATCGTGGCCGCCAGTCCGCGCGGAAGGCCGGATGCCGGCGCGCGCGCGCCGCTTGCGCCCACGCCCGGACCGGAGGTCGAGGCGCCGGAGACGGCGGACGCCGAGTTCGTCTCGCTCGAGGAGGCGGACGCCGAGAGCTCCGGCGGCAAGGTGCCGGTCGCCTCCGAGGAGGGCGAAGACGAGGACGTCGAGATCGCCGACGAGGGCGAGGACGATTCCACCTTCCTGGAAGAGGAGGAGGATGGGGACGAGGACGTCTCCGACATCATCGGCGGCGACATCGAGGACGAAGAGGAGACGTGATCGTCAGGGGGTCGGCAATCAGGGGTCGGTAATCAGGCGTTGCCTCCGGAAGGCGCGCCGCATAGTTTCCGATCACTGATTGCTGATCCCTGGAGGGGCCATAGCTCAGTTGGGAGAGCGCTTGAATGGCATTCAAGAGGTCGGGGGTTCGACTCCCCCTGGCTCCACCACCGCAAAAACCCTTAATTAATCGGCACAACTTGCACTTCGACTCGGCGTTTTGACGCTTCGTTCTCGGCAAAATATGCAATGAATATGCAAAGCCGATTGCACGGTCGGTTGCGGCTCGATTGTTGCGGCTTGGCGGCCTGCTCGGCATCGGCTCGCATCCGTTGACTTGGCGCGGCGAGGTGCGCAAAATCGCCGCGCTCGGCAATTCGGAGAGAGCCGTTTAGCCTGGGAGAGCGGCCCAACATTCCCAGGGGAGAGCGCACGAGGTCGGCACCGGCCTTGGTGATCGCTCGAACGCGGAACGGCTCCCGTGCCTAATCCTCTACCAGCGCCAAGGCAGCGCCGCCGCCGCCGCGGCACCATCGTTCGCCACCTCTTCGACGTGGACGGCGACGAGCTGCAGATCGCCGCCCGCATTGGATTAGTCCGCAAGCGTGCGCTGGCGCGATTGCTGATGATCTCGCCATGGACTCTCGACAGATGGCGTAAAGACGACCCGCACTTCCCGAAACCAGTGTGGATCAGCGGCAGCACGCCAGCATGGCGCGTTGCAGACATCGAGGCATGGCTTACGTCGCGCCAGCACGGTGGCCTCGCGCCGGATTGGAATCCTGAGGTGGCCGAACGTCGTCGGCGCGGCGGTGCGCGATGACGATCACGTTACGGACCCACACTGGCAAGCAGGTCAAATACAAGCTGCCGAGCAGCAAGGCGACGTTCAATCGCACCAACGAGCAAATCTCATGGGCGGCGTGGTCATGGAATCCGGTCACCGGCTGTTTGCACGGCTGCAAGTATTGCTATGCGCGCGAGCTGTCGTTGAAGAAGAGTTACGCGCCGTCTTACCCAATCGGCTTCGATCCGCTGTTCCATCATGAGCGTCTAGACGCACCAACCAACACCAAGGTGCCGAAGGACGCCGACACGGACCCGCGCCTGCGCCGGGTGTTCGTGTGCTCGATGGCAGCCCTCAAATATGGAGGACCACCACATGACCGTGATCTTGGCCGACGACGAATACGATCTGCCGCGCGATGTCTGCTCGACATGCAGTCATCCGCTCGACGCTCCAGAAGCGTTCCCCATTGTAGTGTTATGCCCACCGCACTGCAGGCATGGGCACGCTTCTGCTACCGCTGTATTCCCATTGTCGCGCACGGCTTGATGGTTGACTTCATCCAGGCGCTCACCTTTGGGAATCCGCCGAAGGTGGTGCGTGGAGGCAAACGATGACTGGCGAGCGACGACACCAGCAGCATAGCGCCGCCGAGATCGTGCGGGCATTGAAGGGCGAGGGCGACATGTGCTTCTGCCCCGCGCATCACGACACCGGCAGGCCGAACCTGCACGTTCAGGACTTGGAGGGCGGTACGACGGTGGTCAAATGCTTCCGGGGCTGCTCGCAACCGGCGGTGATCGCCGCTCTGCACGCTCGCGGGATATACCCGCGCAGCGCCAGAACCAAATTCACGGTCAAGCAGTGGCGGTACGAGCAGCGCCAGCGCGAGAAGGATAAAGCCGAGGAGCGCAGCGCGAAGCTTCGCATCGTAATCGAGGTGCTGCGCACGGCACAGAAGAAGCAGCCCGACAATGCCCGCGAGCAGTTGCGCACTTATTTTGCCTACCGCGGACTCGATCAGGTGCCGCCGAACGCACGCCTGCTTCCGGCAACAGCAGTCAGGTCGTTGTCAAACAAGTACCCACAGCTCGGCTGGCAGCACTTCGCGCATTTCGACGTTATGGTGGTGCCGGTCGTGCACGCCGAAGGACGGCTGCTCGGCCTGCACGCCACGTTCCTTACCGTTCGCGGCAACAACGCAAGCGAGGACGGCAAGAGCCTTCGCCGCACGTTCGGCGCGATCAAGGGCGGTTATGCGCAGGTCGCTGGCGTGCTCGATCCCGACAAGTGGTTGGCCACCGGCGAGGGTATCGAGAACGTGCTGTCCGGGGCACGGCTTATCGACGCTGCCGGCATTGCCGCCTTGAGCGCCCCGTTCCTGGAGGGGCTGGTGGTGCCGCCGTGCAAGGGACTCATCATCTTCGCCGACTATGACGAGAGCGGGGTGGGACTCAAGGCCGCCGAGAATCTGGCCGGACGTTACGCCGCCCTTGGCGGCATTGCGTGGTCGGTGCTGCCCCCGGAAGGCTGCAAGGACTGGAACGAGGCATTCCGCAAGTATAAGAGCGCAGCCGACCGCGCCGAGCTGCGGCGCAGCATTATGGACACCAAGCCGGCGGCAGCACAGCACGAGGTTCGCGCATTGACCATGGCCGAAGTTCTCGCCCTCGACGTGTCGCCTCGCGTGTACTTGCTGGAGCCATGGCTGGAAGTCGGCAGCCTCGCAATGCTGCACGCGCCGCGTGGTCACGGCAAGACGCGGTTTCTCTTGTCGGCCGCCTATGCCATCGCCACCGGGCAGCGATTCATATTGTGGGAGGTGCAGCACGCCGCGCGCGTGCTGTTCGTCGACGGCGAGCTGCCGACCCGGCTGCTGCAGGCACGGCTGCAGGTCTTGGGTAACGAGACCGAGAACCTGCGGGTGCTATCGCGTGACATTATGCTCACTGACGGCGTGACCCTGCCCGATCTCGGCACCCCCGAGGGACGCACGTTCTTGGACCGGATCATTGAACGCGAGAACAGCGAGGTGATCATCCTCGACTCGCTTAGCACGCTGATCCGCAGCGGCGTGGAGAACGAGGCCGAGAGTTGGGCGCCGGTGCAAGACTGGCTGCTGCACCATCGCTTGCGCGGGCGCACGGTGGTTCTGATTCACCACGAAGGGCGCAACAAGACCGCGCGCGGCACCTCCAAGCGCGAGGACGTGCTGGACACCATTGTGCGGCTGGAGGAGCGCCAGGACGACGATCTGGTCAAGGAGCGCGGCATCGAGTTCGTGCTGACCTTCACCAAGGCGCGCGAGTTCGGCGGCGAGGATCGCACGCCGCTGGTGCTGAGCTTGTCGACCGCATCCGGCACCGCCGAGTGGTCATACAGGAAGGAGCGCGACCTCAAGAAGGAGCGCATTATCGCCCTCTCCAAGCAGCCGGGTATGACTCACAAAAAGATCGCCGCCGAGATGAAGCTCACCGAGGGCAGGATCAGCCAGATCGTGAGCGAGCACAAGAAGCGCGAGAGCAAGGCGGCAGCGGGGTTGGTGACGCACCCCCACGAGCGGGCAAAATAGGGGGGTATTTGTGACTCGCCCGCGAGGGATAATAGGGGGAGGGGTTTAGTTTAGGGGTTTAGCGCCCGTGAGGCGCTAAACCCGCTAAACTGGCTGGGACGCAAGGGGTAGGGGGAGGTTTAGGAGGTTTACTCTCCTAGGGGGACTAAACCCCTAAACCTCCCCCTCTCATCCCTCGCGGAGAGGGGCTAAACTGGGGACTAAACTGGCGTGCAAACGGGGAATCGGAACCGGAGGATATCAATGGGCTTTTATTACGACCACCTCGACAACAAGTGGACCCCCATCGACCACCGCCGCAAGCTCACCCTCGCGCAGCGGCGAGTCATCCGCCGCCGCCGCGCCCTCATTGATAACCTGCTCGCCGAGATCGCCGAGGGCGGTGATGGGGTGACCGGGTTGTATGCCCGGCTGCTGGCGTGCGCGTTGGTCAAGACCGACGAGTTACTTATGCGCGAGGTGGGCAAGCGGGTGGTAGAGACCAGTCGCGAAGTCGAAGAGACCGTCAAGAGGAACCAGCCGCGCGACCCCGATCCACATCGGGCGGCTTGAACCAGATGCCGCTTGCCTTCAGTGACTGCGCTCTTGCAAGACTGTTCATTGCGGTCGGTCGCGTTCCGCATCGGCGGCGCGGAGTGTTCCTGCGCGACTTCGCCCGCTATATCGAGGACGGGGTTGATCCGAGACAAGTGCAGAAGAAACGCGTTGAAAATACCAAGCGCCAAGCCAAGAGGCGGCAGCGCGGCGGGCTGGCTCCCGAATGGCGGCGGGAGAAACGGACAGCACATCAGCACAGCACATCAGCATCGTCGGGGCGAGGAATGAATCCCACCCCTGCCAAGATCAAGATGCGCCCGTTCCTCGTCTCCGATGAAATGTTCGAGACCATCCTGAAGGGCGCCCGACGCATCGGTGAGCTTCAGTTCGAAGGTTTGTTTCCCTCTGGCATGCCGCCACAGATGGAGCTGTTCCGCGAGCAACTGATCGAGACGTTTGCGGAAAGGTACGTCGACGATCTTGCCAACCGCTGCGGCGACCACTGGGACCGGTATCGCCAGAAGCGCCAACCGCAGAGGCGCGCTGGAGGCGGCGATGCGGCGCCCTAAGCCGTCACCAGATCAGCTGGCTGGGTTGAATTCTCTCATTCGCTCTGCTCGCGTCCCGGGCGCGAAGTTGACGATCGGAGAAGCGCTCCGCCAACGCGCCGGCGATGGCGACCCGGAGTCCTTCGCGTGGCTTCGCCGCTGGCAGTTTTACGCCCGCGTTGTCCCGGGACTCGCGACGACTCGCATCGACTTCGATAAGCCGCTCGACCGGCAGTTTGAGCCCCTGATCTACACGGCGCTTCTAAACTTCGTCGTCGACATCGGCGAGGACGAGGAGTCAGTGCTGCAAGCTATCGAGCACCTTTTCCCGCGATGAAGGCGGTGATGCCGCGACTCCGAATGAACCGGAGGCGGCTTAATGACAATGGGCTTCTTCGACCTGCTGCAATACCAGCCGCCGCCACGTCTGGTGTCACCATACGACAAGAAGCTGCTCGGTCGTCGCTACGACAGCCGGGCCGATCCGCGCTTCACCCCATCCAACCTAATACGCTTTTAAACGCGTCTAGACGCATGCGCCGACGGCTTTCCCAATTGCAACGTCGGGAATCCGACGGTACAGACTGTCGCGAGGGACTGCGAGCTTGGATCAGAGCGCCAACTGGACCCGTAGGTCGCAAGCAGAGCAGATGAAGCCCACCAGGGCTTGGATGATGCAGCGTGTGTTCGTGCTGTTGTCTTGTTCAACCAGCCTACTCGCAGTCTGATCGAGCGTGCTTATCCCTGTCGCTGCGTAAGACAGGGCAACCAATTAATAACAAATCGGACTACCAGATAGGGTGCTCGGCTGCAGTAGCCCAACCGCAATCCCTTTGCACACGAATATCGCGCACGGTTCGCGGTTCGACGGCTCGCCGCCCGACTCGCAACCACCCGTGTAATTTATCATTTAATTGCTGAGCGGGGCGGGGGGAGCAACAAAATAAACCCCCCTGCCCCCCGACGGCCGCGCTGCTAAGGAAAATGTAGTAATCGATGCTGCAATTCAAAAGGCAATTTGTGACACACTAAAAGGAGTAAATAGGGTTTTAGAGCCGACACCATAGATTTGGCCAAGGCATGGAAGGAAGCGAAAGGCAGAGTGACAAATGTCGAGAGTGATCCAGACCCGGGAGTGGCAGGAAGTTATCTCAGCAAGGAAGTCTGAGAGGCCGATCACCAAGCGTGTCAGGAAGCCATCAGACGGCGTGACCACCAACGGCATTGCCGGTGGGGTCGAACGTCCCGAGCCGTTGGCCGAACTTACAGCCAAGCAGGCGCATGAATGGCGAGTCATCGTCAATCGGATGCCGCCAAACTGGTTCACCGCTGAGACGTGGCCGATCCTCGCCAATTTGTGCCGCCACATCGTCAATTCAAACGACATCAGCAAAGCAATGCAAGAGTTGAGCGACGATTTGCTTGATGACGATGTCAGGGCGCAATACAACCAGCTAGCCAACATGCTGCAACGGGAGAGTCGCACCATTGCGACTTTGTCGGGTCGCTTGCGACTCACTCCGCAGTCCCGGTTCGAAAGCTACCACGCCGCGGCTGAAGTCAAGCACCATGCCAGCGTCCGTCGTCGACCTTGGAGCTAGGCAGGTCATTCGCCGACCACATCGCGCGCGCACCCGCGGGTGATAAAGTCATCGCCGGGATTCACGCATATCCCCTAGGGCGGGCATATCCGAGCCGAGTGCGGCGCGAAGCGCTCGTGCTCGCGCTATCCGCCATGAGGACCACGAAGCTTCCATATTCAGATTTTGTTCGTACCTCATCGAGCGTTTGCCCCGCGCGCATACTGGTCGGCAAAGCCCTCGCCTAGGAACGCTCACACGGCCTCACCTACGTCAGGTTCTGACGGCGCCTTATCGGATGGCGGCATTTTCCGGCTGGCCAAGTCATCGTCTGCGCTAACCCCTTCCCGGCGCCGCTGGCGTGGTAGGACTATCTGTCTTATCGGAACGCGGGCTACATTCTCGACGCACGAGTCCCGCGCCAGCATCTTATATAGCTGCAGATAGTCGTTAGCCATTCGATGGGCGCTAAAGCGCCTTTCGAATTCTTTGCGCACGCGGCGACGATCGATCGTGCCAAGGCGACCAATGGCGGCGAGCGCCTGTTCTTCGTTATCGACGACAAAACCGGTCACGCCATCTTCGATGATTTCAGGCACCGAACCACGCCGCATGGCGATGACCGGCGTGCCGCAAGCCATGGCTTCGATCATGACGAGGCCAAACGGCTCAGGCCAATCGATAGGAAATAGGAGTGCGGCCGCCTTGCCAAGAAAGTTCCCCTTCGTGTTGTCGCCTACTTCGCCGATGAAATCGACACTTGCTCCATCGACCAACGGTTCAATCTTCTCCTTGAAGTATCGGCTCTCGCCGCGTGGAACCTTTGCGGCGATGCGCAAAGGGCGCCCTGATCCCCGCGCCAATCGGATAGCGCTCTCCGGCCCTTTCTCGGGCGTGATGCGACCGAGAAACGCTAAATAGCGATCCGGCTCGTAACACGGCTCCAGCGCGGTTGTCGGCATGCCATGATAAACGGTGGCAAGCCAGTTCGCATCCGGCAAAG